>SAMEA104315423__coassemble_2538_pt1 | contig 10845 bp, 9 predicted proteins | sample SAMEA104315423__metabat2_low_PE_012 | metagenome-assembled genome bin SAMEA104315423 (sample SAMEA104315423) | gut metagenome | biome: Monkey gut; feature: monkey-associated habitat; material: faeces | place: China | collected 2013 | reverse complement strand
GTAGTTTTATCCAACCAACAGGACTTGGATGATTTCAATGACGAACACTTTCATGTTACAGGTATCGGAGCCATACTTATTTTTGAAGGACAAATTTGCAACTGCTTCACCGTTCCATTGTCTGTCGATAATAGCGCATATCTCAGCCAACTATTCAAAATCGTTGGTGAAGTTAACTTGCAAATTTTCCTGAACAAAATAAATGTATGGTTCGATGCCGTAACTTTCAAAAACTCTAGTCATTGAAATTATTCCAAGTCCGTCGACCATGGGCAAAATTATTGCTAATTTTCGTAGATAATTATATCCGGTATCGTCTGTTTTAGAAATCAAATCTGAGCGCGGCAAACCCGAATTTGAATTGTCATATGAAATAGTTTTGATTACCATATCAGATAGACTTAAAAAGCCTTGATTTCAAGGCTTTTCTTTTGTTTTTACCTATGTTATACTGATGTCTGTGCCAAACAGAATGTGCGGCAATTAAGATGTATGAGCATAACAAAAGTGAGGGATATAATGAGCAAAGTAGTGATTATGACAGACAGCAACAGCGGTATTACACAGGCAGAAGCTGCTGAGATTGGCGTTGTGGTACTTCCGATGCCTTTTTATATTAACGGAGAGATGTTATACGAAGAGATCGACTTGACCCAGGAACAGTTCTACAAGAAGCTGACAGAGGGTGGAGAGATCAAGACATCGATGCCGCTTGTCGGTGATGTCACAGATAAATGGGACGAGTTGTTAAAGGATAATGATGAAATCGTATATATTCCGATGTCTTCGGGGTTAAGCAGTTCCTGTGAGACAGCAATGATGCTTGCGCAGGACTATGAGGACAAGGTTCACGTTGTCAACAATCAGCGTATTTCTGTTACGATGCGTCAGTCAGTGCTTGATGCGAAGATGCTTGCGGATCAGGGAAAGAGTGCTACCGAGATCAAAGAAATCTTAGAGCGCGAGAAGTTTGAATCGTCCATCTATATCATGGTTGATACATTAGAGTACTTAAAGAAGGGCGGACGAATCACTCCGGCGGCAGCTGCGCTTGGAACTTTGCTTAAGCTTAAGCCGGTACTGCAGATTCAGGGAGAGAAGCTTGACGCTTTCGCCAAGGCGCGTACCTTGAAGCAGGCCAAGTCCATCATGATCGAGTCTATGAAGAATGACTTTGAGAAGCGTTTCCATGATCCGGACGGCAGGAAGATGCATCTTGAGATGGCATATACTTATGATCTTGAAGCTGCGGAGGCTTTCAAGAAGGAAGTGCAGGAAGCATTCCCGAATAATGAAATTGTACTGAATCCATTATCACTTTCCGTGTCCTGTCATATCGGACCGGGAGCACTTGCAATCGCATGTTCGAAGGTAATTGAGTAAGTTTTTTCGAATAATGAGTTTACATCTTGAGAAGAATCCATTATAATCAGAAAGTAAAAACGGATGGGTTTTTACGACCCGTCCGTTTTGCTGCGTAATAGTGCAGGATATCTAGCAGACACAAACAGGAGGAATTGAAGAATGGTTAAAGCAGTTGTTGGCGCTAACTGGGGCGACGAAGGTAAAGGCAAGATTACAGACATGCTGGCGAAGCAGGCCGACATCATTGTACGTTTTCAGGGAGGAGCAAATGCAGGACACACAATCGTAAATGATTACGGTAAGTTCGCATTACATACACTTCCATCCGGCGTATTCTATAATCACACAACCAGTATTATCGGTAACGGTGTGGCACTCAATATTCCGGTATTGTTCAATGAGATCAAGTCCATTACTGACAGAGACGTTCCGATGCCAAAGATTCTTGTATCGAATCGTGCACAGATTGTAATGCCATATCATATTTTATTTGACCAGTACGAGGAGGAACGTCTTGGCGGTAAGTCATTCGGTTCCACAAAGTCTGGTATTGCTCCTTTTTATTCAGATAAATATGCAAAGATTGGTTTCCAGGTCAGCGAGTTATTTGACGAAGATCTGTTATTAAAAGAGAAGGTTGTCCGTGTGGCTGAGCAGAAGAATGTTATTCTTGAGCATCTGTATCACAAGCCACTGATCAATACGGATGAGTTACTGGATACCTTACATGAGTATCGCGACATGATCGCTCCTTATGTATGTGATGTTTCCTTATATCTTGACAAGGCAATCAAGGAAGGCAAGACGATCCTCCTTGAGGGACAGCTTGGAACACTGAAGGATCCGGATCACGGAATTTATCCGATGGTTACATCATCCTCCACACTTGCTGCTTATGGTGCAATCGGAGCAGGAATTCCTCCATATGAGATCAAGCAGATCGTTACCGTATGTAAGGCATACTCTTCCGCAGTAGGAGCTGGTGCTTTCGTCAGCGAGATCTTCGGAGATGAGGCAGATGAGCTTCGTCGTCGCGGCGGAGATGGCGGTGAGTTCGGTGCTACAACCGGACGCCCGAGAAGAATGGGATGGTTCGACTGTGTTGCCAGCAAGTACGGCTGCCGTATGCAGGGTACAACGGACGTAGCATTCACCGTTCTTGATGTACTTGGATATCTTGATGAGATTCCGGTATGTGTCGGATATGATATTGACGGAGAGGTTACAACAGACTTCCCTGTCACAAGTCTTTTGGAAAAGGCAAAGCCGGTACTCAAGACTTTACCGGGATGGAAATGCGATATCCGCGGAATCAAGAAGTACGAGGATCTTCCGGAGAACTGCCGCAAGTATGTTGAATTTATTGAGAACGAGATTGGATATCCGATCACTATGGTTTCAAACGGACCGGGACGTGACGATATCATTTATCGTGAATCACCATTATCAAAATAAATATTGGATGAGAGGACTCCCCCGTTGCTGGTGCAGCGGGGGAGTTTTTGCGTGGAAGAAGAGAGATTCCCCCCTTCATGTGGGTCATCAGGACTCCTCCCACCTAACGGTGGGTCCCTCCTCATGGGTGGTCATCAGGACTCCTCCCACCTGCGGTGGGTCCCTCCTCATGACAGTGTTCACATAATTAACACAATTTCACCATATTTTACACACGGGATCAGCATAGACTATACCGTATAGAGTGCCAAAGCCTTGTGCGGGTTAAGACACGAATCAGAAGAAGGAGGTTTTCACATTGATTGAGATTGACAACCTTGTGAAAAAATACGGTGAGCACGTAGCGGTAGATCATCTGTCGCTTACGGTGGAACCAGGCAAAATCTACGGATTCTTAGGACCGAACGGAGCCGGAAAATCCACGACGATGAACATTATTACCGGATATCTCGGAGCGACGAGTGGAACGGTAACGATCAACGGTCATGACATCTTTAAGGAGCCGGAGGAGGCGAAGAAGTGCGTCGGCTATCTGCCGGAGATTCCACCGCTGTACACGGATATGACGGTGCTTGAATATCTGAATTTTGTTGCGGAATTGAAGAAGCTGGAGAAAGGCTTACGGAAACGTTATGTCGAGGAAGCGATGGAGACGACCGGAATCCTGGATGTTAAGAATCGTATGATCCGTAACCTGTCGAAAGGATATCGTCAGAGAGTTGGCTTTGCGCAGGCGATCCTCGGTTATCCGGAGATTATCATATTGGATGAGCCGACGGTCGGCCTTGACCCGAAGCAGATCATTGAAATCCGTGATCTGATCCGAAAGCTCGGTGAGAAGCATACGGTGATCCTAAGTTCCCACATCCTGACGGAGATCAGTGCGGTCTGTGATCACGTATTTATTATTTCCAAAGGCAAGCTGGTTGCCAGCGATTCCACGGAGAATCTTCTTGAACAAATGTCGGGCGCGCAGGAGATTGAACTGATCGTTCGAAGCGAGTCTGCACGCGCGCAGGAACTTCTTGAGGAGATTGAATATGTGGAGCATGTGCAGATCAAGGATGAGCAGGAAGGCAGAATCCTTGTCCGTGCCAAGACCGGAACGGACGTCAGAGAGGAAGTGTTCCGTCAGATGGCGGAGAATCATATTCCGGTACTTGAGATGCACACGGTTACGAAATCGTTGGAGGATGTATTCCTTCAGATTACGCAGGAAGGAGGCAATCAGTAATGTTTGCGATTTTTAAAAGAGAGTTTAAGGCGTACTTCCAAAGCGTGATCGGCTGGCTTTTTGTCGCTGCTTTGCTTGCGGTATATGGTCTGTATTTTTATGTGTATAACCTGATGCAGGGTTATCCTTATATCTACTATAGTCTGAGCGCCATCACATTTATTCTGCTGATTGCAGTACCGATCCTTACGATGCGAAGCTTCGCGGAGGACCGTAAGAATAAGACGGATCAGCTGACGCTGACGGCACCGGTATCCATTGGAAAAATCGTGTTTGGCAAGTATCTTGCGATGGTTGCGGTATTCACGATTGATATTGCGATTTTTGCAATCTCTCCATTGATCCTGCGTGCGTTCGGCACGGTGCCGATGGGGGAGAGTTATATCTCGATTCTTGCATTCTGGCTGTATGGATGTGCGAGCATCGCAGTCGGTATGTTTATCTCGGCTTTGACGGAGAGCCAGGTAATTGCAGCGGTTCTGTCATTTGCAGCGCTTTTTATCAGTTATATGATGGGCGGCATCACAAATGTGATCTCATCGAGCGGAAATCTGCTGACGAAGATTTTAAGCTGCTTCGATCTCTATGCGCCTTTTGACAATTTCTCGGGTGGAACATTAGATATTACGGCGATCGTCTATTATCTGTCTGTGGTCGCAATCCTGAATTTCCTGACGGTACAGTCCATCCAGAAGCGCCGCTGGAGCATCAGCAGAAAGACGTTCTCAACGAGTGTATTTTCTGCATCCTTTATCGCGGTAGCGTTAGCTTTAACCGTGGTTGTCAATCTGGTTGTCGGCGCGCTGCCGAGTAAGGTAACATCAATCGATTGTTCGTATTCGAAGCTGTATTCGATCACGAGTGATACCATAAAGGCGATGAAAAAGCTGACGGATGATGTGACAATCTATGCTTTGGCGGCAGAGTCCAAGAAGGATGCACAGATCGATAAAGTGCTCGGTCGTTACGAGGATCTGTCCAATCATATCAAGGTTGAGTATGTAAATCCTTCGACAAAGCCTTATTTCTATCAGGATTACACGGACAGCGCACCGGCGCAGAACAGTCTGATCGTTGTGAGCGGAAAGCGTTCGAAGGTGATCGATTATTATGATATTTATCACTATGAATCAAATATGGATTATTCTTCGTATTCATATTCCAATGATTTGGTCGGATTCGATGCAGAGGGACAGCTGACTTCCGCGATCGAATACGTGACGATGGAAGCGGATGAACTCCCGGTAATTTACCAGATTACAGGACATGATGAAAGTTCGATCGGAAGTGATTTCCAGTCAGCTGTCGAGAAAGCGAATATGTCTCTGTCCAGCATTGAACTTCTCAACGAGGAGAGTGTTCCGGATGATGCGTCAGCGATCATTATCAACGCGCCACAGAAGGATTTCAACGAGGCAGATGCACAGAAGGTCATTGATTATCTGAAAGCCGGGGGCAAGGCAATCATTGTCGGCTCCTACACAGATGCAGATATGCCGAATTTTGATTCCATCCTTGCAGCTTACAATGTTCAGCTGACCCAAGGTGTGATCTCTGAAAATGATGCGCAGCATTACTATAAGATGGGTGGACCGTTCTATCTTCTTCCAGATGTGAACAGCGGTGATTACACAATGAATATCGGTGGAAATTATGTCTATGTTCCGGCAACTGTCGGCATCACTTATCCGGACACGGATGCCGAGACGGATAGTTCGAGCACGGATACCGAAGATGGAAGTGCCGCAACGGATAGCAGCGATAACAAGATCACCTATACGTCACTCATCGATACGACGGATCAGTCGGTTGCAAAGAATGATCCGAACAATATGAGTGATTATGCATTTGAAGACGGAGATGACAAAGGACCATTCTCCATCGGTCTTGCAGTCGAGCAGACGGTGGATGATGACAATACCACGCAGCTTGTTGTATTTGGAAGCCCATATATCTTCAGCAATGATGCAAGCCAGCTGACTTCCAATAATATAACGCTTTTTGACGATGTAACAACGAAGCTGATCGGAGAGACAAAGCTTGCCGCAAGTGTGATTCCGGAGAAAGAATACACGCTGAGCAATCTGACCGTTTCCGCAGTCTACACGATTCTGTTAGGATTGTTATTTACGATCATTATTCCAATCGTGCTGATCGTATGTGGCATTGTGATTTTCGTAGTAAGGAGGAAGAAATAGATGAAAAAGCAGAAAATACAGATGTTCGTCATCGTTGTGATCCTTCTGCTTTGCATCGTTGCATACTTTGCTGCTACGCAGTATGCCAAGAGTCAGAAGCAGAAAGAGAAGGACAGTGAGACGCAGGGACAGGTAAGCCTTTCCATTGCAAAGACGGATGATGTCGATGCATTTTCTTATATTGTGGATGGAACAACGTATTCTTACACAAAGAGTGGAGATGGATGGACATGTGACAACGATGCATCGTTGAAGCTGGATGCGGATCAGATTACGACACTTCTCGATCATTTGAAGAAAGTCACTGCAGCGGAAGCAATCACGGATTATGATTCGTTATCGGATTATGGATTGGATCAGCCACAGAATACGATTACGGTAACTTGTGGCGATGAGACAACGACGATCGATATCGGTGATTACAATGAGATGCTGAGCGAGTATTATGTCAAGGTTAGTGGAGATGAGAAGGTTTATCTGATGGATTCCACGCTTAAGGATGCGTTCTCGAAGACACCGGATACGCTGGAGAGTAGTGACACCGAAAATTAGGGTTTGTTGAAATCAATTCGGACGTAGGTTTTCTAACAGTGACGCCATCCGAACCATACAATTATTGTTTCAGAAAATTTGGCAAGTTAACTTCGCCAGCGATTTCGGATGGTTTTATTAAAAGTTGCTACTTTTCGCTATTATCCTAGCCAATGGAACGGCGAAGCAGTTGCCAAATTGTTCTGAAAAATAAGTATGGTCTCGTATGTCTGTTGGCTTAAGAAAACACCTCGACAAATTGATTTCAACAAAAATTTTCACAGTAGTAAAGGGTGGATGCCTATAGTGTAGCGGCATTCACCCTTTACTACTGCGCAAATTCTTGACGCGCATCAGATTCTCATTTTTCAATTACGCAGATACCGGATCTGTAAGTAAAAAAGAAAATTAGCAGTAGTTTATCCAACCAACAGGACTTTGAATGATTTCGATGCCGTAACTTTCAAAAACTCTAGTCATTGAAATCGTTCAAAGTCCGGCGTTTATAGACAAACTGACTGCTAATTTTCGTAGATTCTATATAATCCGGTATCGTCTGTTTTAGAAATCAAATCTGAGCGCGGCAAACCCGAATTTATGTATTAAGAAGGTGTTTCGTCGTGCTCTCTATTTTTTGATAAATTGGCTTTATCTTTCAGGGATGCGTTGGAGTTGCTCTGCATCTCATCCATCTGATCCTTTGCATTCTTCTTGATCAGTTTGTAGATGAAGGAGTATGCCCAAAGAAGCACAGGAATGATAACAGTCGCCAGAATGGATGCCTGAAACAGGCGCATTGTCTCTGTATGGTCGATGATCGCACAGACCAAAGTGCTCAGGTATAAGAGAACGAGAAGGATAATGCCGATGATGGCAAGAATCTGTTTTACTTTTTTCATGAATTTTCCTCCATGCAATTACGGTGAAATATGCGTGCGCAATTGCGATATATAGTAAGTATATGGCTTTATGATAGCGGAAGAAACGCGATACGTCAACTGATGATAAAATTTGTCTTGACGTATCTATGGGGATACGTTATTCTTTATCTACAAAACTCAAATCAAACAAACTTGATGTGTAAACATTGGTTTGTCAAATCAATTAAAGCGCGGATGTTCATGCGCTGAAATACCATGGGTTTTATAAAATGAATAGATTTAGGTAGGAAGTGTTGATGAATAAGTTAAACATTATACAAGATGAGTTCGGCAACAATGTAGTTTTAATACCAAACATTTTGTTTTTGAATAAACAGAGCATTAATTGGACAGATGTGGAAGAATATTTGGAACGATATGTTGATGAAATAGTTGAGATAACAGAGACAAAGGATATTGTTTATATTGGTAATAAATTTCCAAATGAATATAGTGGATCTGTTTATACAAGAAAAACAAAAGGGGCTAGGGCGAAAGCAAAGGCAAATGCTGCGCAGGGCATTAGGGAAATGGTTGAAATAGCTACTAATAGAGTATATCGTGAGAATCATAAGGACAAGCATTTGGAAGATGCTCAAAAGGGGTGGTATTATTTTACAACACGGTTTGCATTGCCTGTGTATGATAATAAGGAAAGGACAGAAAAAAATAATATTTATTCTGCGTGTCTGGTTGTTAATCATGCAGCTAATGGTAAAATGTATCTATATGATGTTGTAAATATAAAAAAAGAAGCGAGTAACCCACTCATGACTACTATACAGCCAAGTGGTACAAAACCGCTTCCAAGTAGATACTAACATTAGTGAAGTTTTATGTCAACATATATTTTGTGATTTGGAAGGATATTCAGACTATGGATAATGATATGATACGGAAAAGGAATATAACACCGCACTGAAAGAACTTCAACAGGAGCAAAATATTCCTTGCAATCATGCGTGATTTCCGATAGAATAATAACAAATGGGGAGCTGACCGTAGTCGGCTGAGAGGAAACTGTATCGTTTCGACCCTAAACCTGATTTGGATAATGCCAACGTAGGGAGCGATATCTGTGTACAAAGAGATGCTTTCTGCATCTCTTTTTTGTATAGGAACTTCTTTTAGAATTCCTTATACGCAGATGCTGAAGATATGCCAGGTGACATCCCCGAAGGAGCAATCTGATCGGGGATGTTTTTCGTGAAGGAGCAATCCAATCAGAGATGTTTTTTCGATTTGCGCGAAGCGACGGAAAACAAACATGAAACAGGAAATCTTAATGAAAAGAAATCTTAATGGAAGAATTTTCAAAGAAAAGACAAAGGAGAGAGAAGATGAGCACGTACACAACACAGATGGATGCCGCAAGAAAAGGCATCGTAACACCGCAGATCAAAACAGTGGCAGAAAAGGAGAATATGCCGGTGGAGAAGATGATGGAGCTGGTTGCAGAGGGCAAGGTCGCAATCTGCGCGAATAAGCATCATACATCGTTGAACCCGGAGGGCGTGGGTAGTATGCTGCGCACGAAGATCAATGTAAACTTAGGCGTGTCAAGAGACTGCAAAGATTATGATATCGAGATGCAGAAGGTGATGAGCGCGGTCAATATGGGTGCGGAGGCGATCATGGACTTATCGAGCCACGGAGACACGCAGCCATTCAGACGTAAACTGACAAGCGAATGTCCGGCGATGATCGGAACGGTTCCGGTGTATGACAGCGTGATCCATTATCAGAGAGATCTGGCAACACTGACAGCGAAGGATTTCGTCGATGTTGTAAGAATGCATGCAGAGGATGGCGTGGATTTCGTAACTCTTCACTGCGGAATTACAAGAAAAACAATCGAGCAGATCAAAAAGCATAAGCGTAAAATGAACATTGTAAGTCGCGGCGGAAGCCTTGTATTTGCATGGATGACGATGACCGGTGAGGAGAATCCGTTCTATGAATATTATGATGAGATCCTTGATATCTGTGAGGAGCATGATGTGACGATTTCTCTTGGAGATGCGTGCAGACCGGGCTGTCTCGCGGATGCGACGGATGTGTGCCAGATTGAGGAGCTGGTTCGCCTCGGAGAGCTTACAAAACGTGCGTGGGATCACAACGTACAGGTAATGGTCGAGGGACCGGGACATGTGCCGCTCGATCAGGTTGCTGCAAACATGAAGGTGCAGCAGAGCATCTGCATGGGAGCACCTTTTTATGTGTTGGGACCTCTTGTTACGGACATCGCACCGGGATATGACCATATTACGGCAGCCATCGGTGGCGCGGTGGCAGCGATGAGCGGAGCTGCATTCCTCTGCTATGTGACACCGGCGGAGCATCTGGCTCTCCCGAATCTTGATGATGTTAAGCAGGGAATTATTGCATCGAAGATTGCAGCACATGCTGCGGATATTGCCAAAGGAGTGCCACATGCAAGAGACATCGATGATCGCATGGGCGACGCAAGACGCGTGCTCGACTGGGATGCACAGTATGCATGTGCGCTGGATCCGGAGACGGCGAAGGCAATTCGTGACAGCCGAAGCCCGGAGGATGATCACAGCGATACCTGCAGTATGTGTGGTAAGTTCTGCGCTGTCCGCAGTATGAATAAGGCTTTGGCGGGTGAGTACATCGATATTTTATAATATTGCTATAAATGAGCAAGTTCGTGATTTTGCATAAAAGAAAGACACCTTGAATTCGATTATTATATTTTTACTGTGAGATTGTGATATTAGCAATAGTGAAATGGGGCAGAGAAGAGTTGAAAAGGCAGACGGATAAGAAACAAAGATAAAATAGTAAAAATAGAATAGAACAAAGAAAGAATATGGAGATAAAACAGAAAGGAATAAACAATGAATGTAAATCCTATAATAAGATTGGATTATCCGGATCTGGACGTGATCCGCGTAGAAGACACCTATTATATGGTATCCACAACCATGCACTTTATGCCGGGCTGTGAGATTCTGCAGTCTTTTGATCTGGTGCACTGGGAGCATGTGACTTATGTCTATGAGACGTTGGATCATACGGATGCGCAGCAACTGAAAAGCGGTCAGAATATTTACGGACAGGGCATGTGGGCAGCTTCCCTGCTCTATCATTAAGGCCGATTTTGTATCTGCTTTGT
>SAMEA104315423__coassemble_2085_pt1 | contig 17743 bp, 14 predicted proteins | sample SAMEA104315423__metabat2_low_PE_012 | metagenome-assembled genome bin SAMEA104315423 (sample SAMEA104315423) | gut metagenome | biome: Monkey gut; feature: monkey-associated habitat; material: faeces | place: China | collected 2013 | reverse complement strand
TTCTCCCTACTTATAGACCCTACTAAAGGATGCCCCCACTAAACTTTGATTACCCACTTTTTTTGTACGTTTGGAGTCGTTTACTAAATTTCTATTGACTTAACAGAACAACTGTTCTAGAATGTGAATAAAAGAAAATGTCCCAAAATAGTAAAAAGTGTCCCGCGAATGCTATAATTATGAATGGGCTCTGGAGGTATGGCTGGTTATGAAGAAACAAAATGTTTTAAATCTCATTAAATATCATGTGGAGCGGAACGAAAATGCTTTTCGCAATGAAGCAATTAATATAGCAAGATACTTTGACAATGTTGGAGATGAACAGTTGGCAGAATACATTATGAGTCTGATTGCAGAATCTAATTTATATATGCCGCAAGGAAGTGATTATGAAAGTGAATTCCTGAAACAGATGGATATTCATGAAATGGAACCACTGTATTTACCCTCTGTGATATCAGAAGATGTGAAAGGTGTTATTAATGCGATTAACCATAATATGGGAATTAATAAATTCTTGTTTGAGGGGGCTCCAGGAAGTGGTAAGACGGAAGCCGTGAAACAAATTGCACGGTTGTTGGATCGAACGTTATTTTATGTGGACTTTGAGAATTTGATAGATAGTAAGCTTGGACAGACAAATAAGAACATTGTGAAAATTTTTCAGGAGATTAACACATTTCCAAATCCGGGAAAGACGATTGTTTTGTTTGATGAAATTGACGTGATTGCATTGGATCGTGTAAATACGAATGATGTGAGAGAGATGGGACGAGTGACATCAACGATTTTGCGTGAGTTGGATCGATTGACGGATTTAAACAAGGAGATTGTGATTATAGCAACAACGAATTTGTTTTCCAATTTTGATAAAGCGTTGATTCGAAGATTTGATGCTACCATTAATTTTGATCGATATACAAAGGATGATTTGATCGAAGTCGCGGAGTATTTCTTTTCTTCTTTTGTCAAGAAGTTTAAAGGGATTGCAAAAGACACTAGGTTATTCCGCAAAATATTAAGTCACTCACCGAAACTTCCGTATCCGGGGGAATTGAAGAATATCATTAAGACATCGCTTGCTTTTAGTGATATTCATTCAGAAAATGATTATTTACGCAGACTATATAATCAGTTGGTTGGAAATATTGACGAGACAGATATTGCGCAGCTTTATAAGTCGGGTTATACCGTGAGAGAAATTGAAAAATTGAAGGGAGAATCGAAGAGTAGTATTTCAAGAAAGCTGAGCAGGGAGGCGTGATTGCATGAATAATGTATTGGAGTTGAAGGGTAAAAGATTTGTACAGGCTTCGAAAACAAACAGTGGTGGTGGAGCAACGATGAACAGTAAGGTAATCGTGACCTGTGAATACCTGCGACGTCTGATCGAACGTTTGAAGCTTGTAAGAGATTTTTGGTCGAAGGAAAAGCAACTGTTTGATGGGGTATTAGTCAGTGTCTTTTATAACAAGGTTGTGGCAAAAACCAATCGAATATCTGGAATTTTTAAAGGAACGGAATCAAACGCTGCAATTGTTGGTGCCAAGTTCAATCAAGATAAAACGAAGCATATTATTACTTATTATCTGGAACGAGCTGATTTGGATAGGAGCATTGTGCTATTAGAGAAAGCAAATGCGATTTTGAGAACAACGTTTGGGGGAGAAATTTCCCAAAAGATATTGGAAGATCGTGCAAAGATGAATGCGATTGATTTTAATCAGTTGGGATTAAGCAAATCGCTTTTTCGGCAGATTATCGCAGATGCGTCTTATATCGATGATTTCGATATTGTATGGTCCCAGAAGCAGGAGAAGGAAAGCATTATTACCATTTATGATACTGGTAAGGATGTAAGAACTTTGCTGAGAAGTTTGGGAATCGATATTCTGTCAACGCGTATTCTGGATAATCGGACGTTTTATCTTGATGAAATGCAACTTGACTTATTATATAGTCAAGCTCCATATCTGGTCGCAATGGCAACTGAAAATTTGTCGGATTTGTCGCCGGAAGATTTTATTGATCAGTATGGCACTGAACGGATGACGATTCCGGATCCGGTAAATCAACCTACGGTTGGTGTAATTGATACACTTTTTGATGAAAGTGTGTATTTCAGAAAATGGGTCGAATATCATAAGATGTTGGATGACAATATTCCGACAAATTCAAATGACGCTAGACATGGTACCGCTGTTTCATCAATTATCGTGGATGGTCCGAGGCTGAATCCCTGGTTGGATGATGGTTGCGGTCGATTCAGGGTAAGGCATTTTGGCGTTGCTGCTGGGGCACAGTTTTCTTCTTTTATGATCATAAAATTTATCAAGAGGATTGTCGAAGAAAACAAGGATATCAAGGTTTGGAATATATCGTTAGGTAGTAATCAGGAAATCAATGATAATTTTATTTCGGCAGAGGCGGCTGTTCTTGATCAGATTCAATATGAAAATGATGTTATTTTTGTGGTCGCCGGAACAAATAAACCTAATGCAGAAGTAGAGAAGATTGGGTCGCCGGCTGATTCAATCAATAGTATGGTGGTAAATTCTGTATCGAGAAGCGGGATCTCTACAAGATATTCAAGAAAAGGTTTGGCATTATCATTTTTTGCGAAGCCGGATGTCAGTTACTATGGTGGAAGTGAAGAACAGTATATTCAAGTGTGCGAACCGCTTGGGGTGGCAAGTGTTGCGGGAACATCATTTGCAGCCCCGTGGATTGCGAGAAAGTTGTCTTATCTGATCAATGTGGTAGGATTAAATCGGGAATTAGCTAAGGCTTTGATCGTTGATGCTGCGCGAGGTTGGAGAGATGCACCGGAACCGGAAGAAGTGGCACTTTATGGACATGGCATTGTTCCGATAAGAATTGAGGATATTCTTCAGACGCAGAACGATGAGATTAAATTTCTTGTGACAGATATCAGCGAAAAGTGGAATACATATAATTATCATTTTCCGATACCGATGAAAGATGACGAGTATCCGTATTATGCACGGGCGACAATGTGTTATTTCCCAATGTGCGATAGAGCGCAAGGTGTGGATTATACCAATACAGAATTAAATCTTCATTTTGGAAGAATTAAGGATGATGGCTATCTAAATGAGATAAATTCGGATGGACAAAATCAGGATGAAACAATATCCGATTCTTCACGAAGATATATTCTTGAGGGGGAGGCTAGAAAGCGTTTTCGAAAGTGGGATAATGTAAAATATGTTTCTGAAACGATAAAAAGCCGGAGAGTTCCTAAAATTTCGTATCGGAACAAGAATTGGGGAATGGCTATTAAGACAAACAACCGATTGGATCCGAAAGACGGAGTGGGATTAAGATTTGGAGTTGTTGTCACTTTGAAAGAAATGAATGGAGTTAATCGTATTGATGATTTTATACACAATTGTAATCTGAATGGTTGGTTGGTTAATTCAATTGATATTGAAAATAGAATTGAATTTCATGAGAAAATCAATGAGGAAATTGAGTTTGAATAATTTCCTAGAGAACTGATTCGTTTGCTCTATATTTTATAATACAGTTTAAGTTTTGACAAAATCTAATCGAAAGCTCACCTTTTTTATTCAAAAATGAAAGAAAAATATATAGTTACGATTATGTAAAATTATGAAAATCTATATTAGAATTAAGAAAAAGGAGGGAAAACGATTATGAATGAAAAAGAACAATTTAAATTGAAACTAGGCGAGTATATTGCAGAGATTCGCAAGGAAAGGAAAATGACACAAGAGGAATTGGCTGAAAAAGTAGGACGCACAGCGATAGCAATATCTAATATTGAAAATGGAAAGGTAATTCCAGAACTTTTGACGGTATTTGAATTGGCCAATGCATTGCAAGTAAATGGATATGTCTTTATGCATCGTTTGTGGTCGGAATATGAGTATTATAAGGAGTCTGCTCAAAATGAGCGTTCTTATGGCTTTAATAAGGGCGAACCAAGTGATGATGAGGAAATAATTAGTAAGACAATTGATGAGAAACATATTAAACAGATGTTTTATCCTGAAAAATGGGGGGATTTTAAGAAATACAAAATTACAACTTTATTTGAATTCCTAATATATCTTCCGTTATTTGATGAATGTACATTATGGGATAGCTTATACCGCATCGCAGGCGCATGTGTGAATTATGAAGATTATATCTGTAATCAGATGGAGCATTTAATACATACAATACCAGATTCGCGGGCTAAACAATATGCCTTAAGAAAAATTGATAGATTGTCACACGAAGAAAATCCAGAAGATTGGAATAATCCAGAAGTAGAATTAGAGGCAAAAGCGTATCTTGACGTGATCAAGAGAAAAATAGAGCATATGAATGTGGAATGGCAATTTGTGCAAAGTAGAAGGGATTCTTTATGAAGAAAAGAATAATAACCTACCGTCAGAAAATCGACGCACTCCTGGCCCGCTCGGACAATATCTCTCCGGATCGCTGGTCTGACATCCTACAGGAGCATCTGATCCAGATTGGCTTTTTCCAGCATGAGAGACTGGTGCACCTGATCGTGACGGTGACGTTTGCGATCCTGACGCTGATTTCGATTGTGGCGGCGCTTATGATTTGTAATCCGGCATTGTATGTGTTAACATTGTTGTTGGTTGTTCTGTTGATTCCATATATTATGCATTATTACACGTTGGAAAACGAAGTGCAGAAGATGTATGAACAGTATGACAGAATTTTGGAGCATATGAGAGAAGAAAACCACGGGTTACAATAGTGTTTTAGGAGTTACATATGATTGATTTTCACAGTCACATTCTTCCGGAGATGGATGATGGCAGTAAGGATGCGAAGATGTCGCTTGCGATGCTTCAGATGGAGCGGGAGCAGGGAGTGACGGAAGTGGTCTTTACGCCACATTTCTATGCGCAGCAGGATACGGTGGCGCATTTTCTTAAGAAAAGAGAACAAAGTGTGAGCCGGCTGGAGGCTGCGGCGCAGCAGGCTGGTGTGGAGCTGTTGCCGTATCATCTTGGGGCGGAAGTGTATTATTTTCGGAATATCGGTAACGCGGATATGATTCCGGAGCTGTGCATTGGAGACAGTGGCACGGTCTTGCTGGAGATGCCATTCTGTCAGTGGGAGAAAGACGTGTATGTCGATGTGGCCAATCTTGTTCGCAGGCAGGGTATCCGCGTTGTGCTGGCGCACATTGAGCGCTACTACAAGCTGCAGAAGGACAAGAGTGTCTGGAATGAGATCATGGATCTGCCGCTGGAGTGCCAGATGAATGCCGGTCCGTTTCAGGATTGGAAGAGGCGGCGGATGTGCATCGGGCTTCTGAAGCAGCATGAGGCGGTGTTGCTGGGAAGTGATGCGCACAATCTGACGAACCGCTGTCCGAATCTGAAGGCGACATGCGAGTTGCTGGAGGCGAAAGTTGGTGCGGGATATACCGCAAGAGTGGATGAATTGGCACGGGAGTTGTTACGTCGGTGATCGGACCGCTATACCGGGAATGCCGGTTGGACGGCCTTAGTATTGGCTTGAAAAGTAGTTTGTTTTTGTCTGATTTTGGGAAAATGCATACGGCAGTTGCAAAGCATGAGATCATCCTTTACAATAGATGGTAGAAGTTGGTGAGGGGATCACAAGTTACTATGGAAGGAAGAAGAATGAAGACAACACTACTGATTATGGCAGCCGGAATCGGATCGCGTTTCGGCGGGGGAATTAAGCAGCTGGAGCCTGTAGACGCACAGAATCATATTATTATGGATTATTCGGTGCATGATGCAATCGAGGCAGGTTTCAACCAGGTGATTTTTATTATTCGTAAGGATATTGAGGAAGATTTTAAGAATGCGATTGGCAACCGTATCGCGGATATTTGTGCCGGGTTTGATGTAAAGGTAGATTACGCGTTTCAGGATATCCGTGATATCCCGGGCGAGCTCCCGGAGGGAAGAACGAAGCCTTGGGGAACCGGACAGGCAGTACTTGCGGCGAAGGATCTGATTGATGCGCCTTTTATCGTGATTAATGCGGACGACTATTATGGCAAGGAAGGTTTCCGGGCGGTTCATGAGTACCTGGTGGAAGGCGGAACGTCTTGTATGGCCGGCTTTGTGCTGAAGAATACATTGTCGGATAACGGTGCGGTAACGCGCGGTGTCTGCAAGATGGATGCGGACAGCAATCTTACAGAAGTTGCAGAGACCAAGAATATTGTTAAGACTGCAGATGGAGCACAGGCGGGTGGCGTGAAGCTGGATGTGGATTCGCTTGTTTCGATGAATATGTGGGGACTGACGCCGGATTTCGTGGATACGTTAGATGCAGGATTCAAGGAATTCTTCAAGAAAGAAGTACCACAGAATCCATTGAAGTCGGAGTATCTGATCCCGATCTACATCGGTGAGCTTTTGGCGGAGGGCAGGATGGCGGTCAAGGTGCTGCGCACGAACGATACGTGGTATGGCATGACCTACAAGGAAGATGTTGCAGCGGTCCGGGAGAGCTTTAAGAAGATGCTTGCAGACGGAACGTACAAGGAAGATCTGTTTTCTGATCTGTAATCTTGCACATAGAGAAGCACAGATGCAAAATGCATTTGTGAAATCCAAGTGACGAAGATGTCGCCACCTTCTAGGAATAGAGGGTGGCGATTTTGCAATCTAGATCTGATCGATTGCTTCGATCAATTCATTGACATCGAGATGCGTATACACGCGTTCCGTGAGTGACATCGCACCGGCGTGGCCGACGATCTTCTTGATGATGGTCTGGTCGATGTGTGCATCCGCCATCATGGAGATCGTGGTGTGGCGGCAGCAGTGCGGTGTCCGGTCAATGCCCAGCCGGTTCAGCAAAGGCTTAAAGAAATTGCTGTAATAATTGTGGTAGGTAAAATGTTCGCTGTCCATCGTGTGGATTAGGTATTCGCAGGCGGAGCAGTCGTTGTACCAGCGTTCGTAGAAGGGAAGCACCTTGGCGGCGATAGGAACTTTGCGGATGCCGTTTGCAGTCTTGCTGTCTATGACATCGAAGTAGCGTTCCTTGAGATGGACATTTTCTTTCTTTAGATCGAGCAGCTCCGAGACACGGACACCGTTGTAGATCAGCATGAGAATGGTCTGATAGTAAGGATCGTCCTTGTGTTTCCAAAGCAAAGCGATCTCCTGTGGTGTAAAGCGTTCGCGCTCCGTCTTATTCGGATTGCGATCCTTGTATTTGATGATATTGACGTAAGTGGAGTAATCTTTGACAACGATTTCATGCTTCATCGCATATTCGTAGAGCTGGTTGTAGAGTACGCGCAACTTCTTGAGCGTCGGGTAATTCTTGCCGCAGCGGTCGACCACGCGTTGCAGGTCATCGAGGCGCAGGTTGCGAAACGGCACATCTGCGATATCCTGACAGATCGCGTATGCGGCGCGGTAACCTTTGATGTTGGAATTGGAAGTGGTTGGAAATTTTTCGGCGGACCAGCGCTCGTAGATGTCGGCAAATGTCAGTTTAAGTGATGCACCGTCAATCGGGTAATCGTTGTATCGTGCGAGTATCTGCAACGCTTCCGCACGGGTGGATGCATATCCCAGGATCTGATAGCGCTGTACGCGTTTTCCGGTCTGATCATTGTAGTACCAGCCTGTTGTGATGCGGGCTGCGTAAGGTCTTCTTCGGGCTCCGGAGAGTTTGACAACTCCGCCGTATCCGTTTGGTAATCTCATAATTGTATCCTCTTTCTCTTGTGTTTCGTAGAGTAGTCCTATTGATAGTACTATAAAATGCGTTAACTTTTGAAAAAAGTTGACAGGTTGTGTCTGGGGGAAGTACTGTATGTCGGCACATAGACATTATGCTGGAAAATTGGTATAATAAAACAAATATTTGGAAGTGACGAAAGAGGATTGCGCATGCAGCAGTGTATGGCGCATTTTGAGGAAACAAAGTGTATCATAAGGGCAAAAATACCTGGACAAAGCATCTGGATTTTATGATTCTGGATATTATCTGTCTGGAAGTGTCATTTTTCCTGGCTTATGTTATCAGGCACAAAAGTACGGGATTGTTTACAAACTTAATATATGAGAATCTTGCGATTGTCTTGTTTTTCGTGGATATTGTGCTGCTTCTTGCGCTGAATACGCTCAAGAATGTGCTCAAACGTGGGTATCTGAAGGAATTTACGGCTACGCTCAAGCACGTGTGTCTGCTCGCGCTTGTGTCGGTTTTGTATCTGTTCTCTGTGAAGGATGCGGGGGATTTCTCGCGTATGACGTTCTTCCTGATGGCTTTTCTTTACCTGTTTATCAGCTACGGAGTGCGCATTCTGTGGAAAAAGCATGTTTTGATGCGAATCAAGCTGGGACAGCAGAAGTCCGTGCTGATCATTACGGATAAGCAGCAGCTTCCGCGTGTGAAGAAGGATATCCAGAGTCATTCTTATGAGATGTTTCAGGTGTCCGGCATTGTGGTGGTTGATCTGTCGGAGGAATCTGTGCGCTTGAAAAATTCGAATAATGAGGCAGAAAGTGGTGAGACTGGGAAGAATTCGGATGCTTTGAAGAACGTGACAGAGAACTTGGCAGAAAATGAGATGCATGTTGGTGATTCGATCAATGGAATCCCTCTTGTGGCAGGTCGCGACACGATGATGGAATATATTTGCCGTGAGTGGGTGGATGAGGCTTTCATTGACCTCTCGGCACAGAGTACGAGGCTGGATGGACTGGTGAATCAGCTGATGGAGATGGGCGTTGTGATTCACATTAAGCTGGCGGAGCGCCTGGCACTCAACAACCAGAAACAATTTATCGAAAGCATGGGAAAGTATACCGTGCTGACGACAAGTATGAATACCATTTCCGGTACGCAGCTTTTCTGCAAGAGATTGCTGGATATTATCGGAGGCGTGGTCGGCTGCATTCTGACTGGAATTCTGTTTTTGTTCGTTGCACCGGCAATCTATATAAAGTCGCCGGGACCGATCATCTTTTCCCAGATCCGTATCGGAAAGAATGGCAAGAAATTTAAACTCTATAAGTTCCGCAGCATGTATCCGGATGCGGAGGCGCGCAAGGCGCAGCTCCTTGCCGATAATCGTGTCAGCGACGGAATGATGTTTAAGCTGGACTATGACCCTCGTATCATTGGCTGCCGCAGGCTTGCGGATGGCACGGTCAAGAAGGGAATCGGCAACTGGATCAGAGACTGGTCCATCGATGAGTTCCCGCAATTCTGGAATGTCTTAAAGGGAGACATGAGCCTTGTCGGAACCAGACCGCCGACGGAAGATGAGTGGGAGAAATATGATCTGCATCACCGTGCACGCCTGGCAATCAAGCCTGGCATCACCGGAATGTGGCAGGTCAGCGGTCGCAGCAATATCACGGAGTTCGAGCAGGTGGTTGAGCTGGATCGGTATTATATTACCAATTGGAGTATGGGATTGGATTGGAAGATTTTGTGTAAAACGTTGGTGGTTGTGTTTGGTCGGGATGGATCGATGTAAAAGAGTTTTATAGTTAGAAATGGGAAAATAATGGAAGCAAAATTTTCGGTGGCTATGTTTGGTCATAAGCGTGTGCCTTGAGAAACGTTACACGGAATCTGTACAAAAGCGTTCGGTTTGGTTGTTCTTTTGGTAAAAGGAGAGGCAATTGCTAGAGAAATATTGACGCAGATAAAGAAATTGATTCGAAAGTAATACATGAAGAAAGGAGCAGGCGAGGAAACCTGCTCCTTCTTAGTTACTGAAAGTAATTGAGTAACTGAGTAGTTAATTAGATAATTGTTTAATAAAATTGAACTACATACTCATTTCGCGTACGTCACATGCTATAGTAATAACACTATTCAATATCTATATTATACAGTGAAAAATGAAATTTGCAATACCAAAATGAAAGATTCTTAACTTTTTTTGAAAATTTCATTAAATTCAGACAAGTGGCAGAAACTGCGGTTTCCGCTGCTTAAATACCGTATAATACCGAAAACCTGCGGCGAGCAGGATGGCAGGAACCCTGGCAAAATCATAGGCAACATGCTCCGGTGCGTGTGCGTCGGCGCCGATTGTGATGATCTCTCCTCCGAGCTCACGGTAGCGGTGGATGATATCCTCGGTCGGATTTGGATGACCGAGTCCGTATTTGAAGCCGCCGGTGTTGATCTCGATGCCTCGTCCCATATCAATTAAAGTACGAAGAATTTCGTCAATGATATCGGCGTACTTCTTATAAGAATAATCCTCGTTTCGGTTCGGACCGTAGCGGACGACGTAATCGATGTGCCCATATACGTCAAAGTCTGCGCCAGTGTGCAGATTCTCGAGGATTGATTCAAAATATTCCAGATACGCTTCGTGCTCGGTGCGCCCTTCGTAATATTTCGGATAATATGGATCCACGCCGTGTACCACGTGGGAAGAACCGATGACGAAGTCGAACGGATAGCGGGAAGTGGTGCATCTGTTGACATCCACAATCTGTGGCTGGAGACCAATCTCCACACCCCAGAGGATCGGGAAGCGTCCCTTGTATTTCTCCTGGAGAGACATTATTTCTTTGTAATAAGAATCAAAATCTAATAAGAACAAGTCCGGTTCGTCCGGATAGTCATAGTCAAAATGGTCGGTGAAGCAGATACCGTCCAATTCCTTGCGGATGGCGGATTCGATCATGTCCTGGACCGCTGCCTCACTGTCACCGGAGTGGTGTGTGTGCATGTGGGTATCGTAAAGCATGCTTTGTCCTTTCTGTGGATGCAAGGTCCGTGAGGACTTGCATATGTTATTGGTGAAGTCATATGAAATATTGAAAACAGTCGTTTGACCGGTTCTTTCACACGCGAAGCTTGTTATGGTCTGATTATAATGAATGTGGAAACGATTTTCAATGATATTTACCAATCGAAGTGCGTTTCTCTATGCGGAATGATAAATTATTAACAAAGTCATAAAAGGGACTTGAACTTTCGGGAATAATTGGGTAAAATAAAGAAAGCTTGGGACGCATGTCCCATAAGACTATTTATTTACAATTCTAGGAGGAATTAAGAATGGCAGTAAGAGTAGCAATCAACGGATTCGGCCGTATCGGTCGTCTTGCTTTCAGACAGATGTTCGGAGCAGAAGGATACGAAGTAGTAGCAATCAATGACTTAACAAGCCCAAAGATGTTAGCACACTTATTAAAGTATGATAGCTCACAGGGTAAGTATGAGCATGCAGATGAGGTTTCTGCAAGCGATGATTCTATCACAGTATGTGGTAAGGAAATCAAGATCTACGCTTTCCCAGATGCAAACAATTGCCCATGGGGAGACTTAAAGGTTGACGTTGTATTAGAGTGCTCTGGATTCTATACAAGCAAGGAGAAGGCTCAGGCTCATATCAATGCTGGAGCTCGTAAGGTAGTTATCTCTGCACCAGCAGGAAACGACCTTCCTACAATCGTTTACAATACAAACCATGAGACATTAAAGGCTTCAGATACAATCATTTCTGCAGCTTCTTGTACAACAAACTGCTTAGCACCAATGGCAGATGCTTTAAATAAGTACGCTCCAATCCAGTCTGGTATCATGGTAACAATCCATGCTTACACAGGAGATCAGATGACTCTTGACGGACCACAGAGAAAGGGTGACTTAAGAAGATCTCGTGCAGCAGCTTGCAACATCGTTCCTAACTCTACTGGAGCAGCTAAGGCAATCGGTCTTGTTATCCCAGAGTTAAACGGAAAGTTAATCGGATCTGCTCAGCGTGTACCAACTCCTACAGGATCTACAACAATCCTTACAGCAGTTGTTAAGAAGTCTGACGTAACAGTTGACGGAATCAACGCAGCTATGAAGGCAGCTTCTAACGAGTCATTCGGTTACAACACAGATGAGATCGTTTCTTCTGATATCGTTGGAATGAGATTTGGTTCATTATTCGATGCAACACAGACAATGGTTAGCCAGATTTCTGATGACCTGTATGAGGTTCAGGTTGTTTCTTGGTATGATAACGAGAACAGCTACACATCTCAGATGGTTCGTACAATCAAGTACTTCTCAGAGTTAGCATAAGAGATGGTTTTATAACGGGTCCGGCCTTTGGGCCGGACCTGTTTTATACTACGGACTTATGGAACTGAGAATGTTTCAGTACGAATAAGTAAAGAAAGGAGATCTTCAGCTGCGGAGGAGATCTCCTATGAATGACACCGCGGTTGCGGTGCACCATAATAATGTGCCGCCAGTCGGCAGAATGGAGACAAGTATGGCATTAAATAAGAAAACAGTTGATGATATCAACGCACAGGGCAAGAGAGTCCTTGTTAGATGTGATTTTAACGTACCTCTTAAGGCAGGCGAGATCACAGATGATACTCGTATCAAAGCTGCTCTTCCTACAATTAAGAAGTTATTAAATGATGGTGGAAAGGTTATCCTTTGCTCTCATCTTGGAAAAGTTAAGAACGGACCAAACGAAGGCGAGTCACTTGCACCGGTTGCTAAGAGACTTGAGGAGCTTCTTGGACAGAAGGTTAACTTCGTATCTGATTACAATGTAACAGGCGAGGCTGCTACAAAGGCTGTTGAGGAGATGAAGGAAGGCGAAGTTGTATTACTTCAGAATACTCGTTTCCGTGGCGCTGAGGAGACCAAGAACGGTGAGGAGTTCTCTAAGGAACTTGCTGATCTTGCAGACATCTATGTATGTGATGCTTTCGGTTCTTCTCATAGAGCACATGCTTCTGTAGCAGGTGTTACAAAGTTCATCTCTGCAAAGGGTGGACAGAATGTTGTTGGTTACTTAATGGAGAAGGAGATTGCTTTCCTTGGAAACGCAGTTGAGAATCCTGTTCGTCCATTCGTAGCAATCCTCGGTGGTGCTAAGGTAGCTGACAAGCTTAACGTAATCAACAACCTCCTTGAGAAGTGTGATACATTAATCATCGGTGGTGGTATGGCTTACACATTCATCAAGGCTCAGGGATATGAGATCGGTCTCTCTCTCTGCGATGATGAGAAGCTTGATTACTGTAAGGAAATGATGGCTAAGGCTGAGAAGATGGGTAAGAAGATCCTTCTTCCTGTTGATGCTGTAACAATCAAGGATTTCCCTAATCCAATCGACGGACCTGTTGAGACTCAGGTTTGCGATATTACTGCTATGCCTGCAGACCGTGAGGGATGCGATATCGGACCTAAGACAGCTGAGATGTTCGCTGATGCTGTTAAGACAGCTAAGACCGTTGTCTGGAACGGACCGATGGGTGTATTCGAGAACCCTACACTTGCAGCTGGTACTCTTGCGGTCGCTAAGGCTCTTGCAGAGACAGATGCTACAACAATCATCGGTGGTGGAGATTCCGCTGCAGCTGTTAACCAGATGGGTTATGCAGATAAGATGAGCCATATCTCTACCGGTGGTGGAGCTTCCCTTGAGTTCTTAGAGGGTAAGGAGTTACCGGGCGTTGTGGCAGCAGATGATAAGTAAGATTAGGAGATAATGAATCATGGCAAGAAAGAAAATTGTAGCCGGCAACTGGAAGATGAATATGACTCCTAGCCAGGCTGTAAAGTTAGTTGAAGAGTTAAAGCCATTAGTAGTTTCTGACAGCGTAGAGGTTGTTTACTGTGTACCAGCAATCGACATCGTACCTGTTGTTGAGGCTGTTAAGGGAACCAACGTTGCTGTTGGTGCTGAGAATATGTACTTCGAGGAGAAAGGTGCTTACACTGGAGAGATCTCTGCAGAGATGCTTGTAGATGCTGGTGTTAAGTATGTTGTTCTCGGACATTCTGAGAGACGTGAGTACTTCAAGGAAGACGACGCTTTATTAAACAAGAAGGTTAAGAAGGCTTTCGAGGCTGGTCTTACACCAATCCTTTGCTGTGGAGAGACTTTAGAGCAGAGAGAGATGGGCGTAACACTTGACTGGATCCGTCTTCAGATCAAGTCTGATTTAGCTGGTGTTCCAGCTTCTGATGTTGCTAAGATGGTTATCGCTTACGAGCCAATCTGGGCAATCGGAACAGGAAAGACTGCTACTTCTGATCAGGCTGAGGAAGTTTGCGGCGCTATCCGCGAGTGCATCAAGGAAGTTTATGACGAGGCTACTGCAGAGTCTGTTCGTATCCAGTACGGCGGATCTGTTAACGCTGGCAATGCAGCTGAGCTTTTTGCAAAGCCTGACATTGACGGTGGTTTAGTTGGTGGAGCCAGCTTAAAGGCTGATTTCGGCAAGATCGTTAACTACTAGAATTGAATAAATAAGATTTGGAAAGGCTATTCATCTGGGGATTTCCACAGGCGAATAGCCTTTTTACGAGAGAAAAGATATACGATTATGAGCAAAAAGCGTTTGATATATGCGGTGTTGGTGCTTGTCTTTCTTCTGTTGCTTATCGTAGCCGGATACAGAGGCGTGGATGGCAATGTGCAGACGGTTATGACGGGAAATGACTCTCGGAGTTTGGAAGCGGGACATACAGATTCTGATTTGTTATCGACAGAGGAAACAGATGAAACAGAAAAAAACTACGATGAGATCGTAGATACAATAGATCAGTTACTGACATATGGTACATCGGATTTCTATGAGCATTATCCGGTGGATGAATCGTTCTTCCTGTGGCTGGAAGCTCGCTACGGGAATGCCACATTGAGAAATATTGTAAGACAGTTAAAAGTTGGGAAAGCAAGTCAGAACCTGTGGTACCGGATGACGGGAGCTTCGATGCATGTCCTGTGGCTGGAGTTCTGTAAGGATTATCAGTACCAGACATGGAGGCTTGACAATGTGACATGGAAGGATGCGGCGGAAAGCGGTAAGGTCACTATTGATTTCGTGGGAGACATCAATTTTGATCCGAGATGGCATACGATGAAATATGCAAAGAAACAGGGAGGAATCACTTCCTGCATCTCGGAGGACATCTTAAAAGAACTGAAGTCTGCAGACATCACGATGGTGAATAATGAGTTCTGCTATACGAAAGAAAAAAAGTCACAGGAGGGCAAGGCGTACAGCTTTAAGGCAAATCCTAAGAATGTAAAACTGTTGGAAGAATTTGGAACAGATATTGTCTCACTTGCGAACAATCATACCTGTGATTATGGAGAGCAGGGACTTCTGGATACGATGGATGCGTTGACGAAGGAAGGTATTGCCTATAGTGGTGCCGGACGCAATCTGGCGGAAGCGAGTGCGGTGCAGTATTTTGTTGCCGGAGGCCGCAAGATCGCTTTCGTATCTGCGACGGAGATTGAGAGATTTTATCATTATACGAAGAAAGCCGGAGAGAAGACTCCAGGCGTTCTGAAAACACAACAGAAGAAAGCGGTACTTTCTGCGATTACAGAGGCGCGTTCCAACAGTGATTATGTAATTATGTTTGTGCATTGGGGCGCAGAAGGGAAGATTAAGCAGGACAGCGACCAGAGAGCCTTGGCGCAGGAATATGCTGCGGCAGGTGTGAATGCAATCATCGGTTCTCATCCGCATCGTCTGCAAGGCGTGGAATTTGTGGATGATGTGCCGGTTGTCTACAGTCTTGGAAACTTCTGGTTCTCGACCGGAACACTTTATGCGACAATTGCGCAGATCCAGATTAATTCGGACGGAGCGCTTAAGTTACGCCTTTTCCCATGTGAGCAGAAAGGAAAGAAGACGAGACTGTTGAAGACAGAAGATGCGTGTAAGGCGTTCTACCAGTATGTGGCAGATTTGTCGGATGGTGTGCAGATCAATGAGGACGGCGTGTTTGACGAGTGGGACGAGTCAGCGACATTTACGGTTCCGCCTGCATACCGGTCCGGAAGACAGTATGGGCAGCATTTTGATAATGCGGATCTGGAACTGCAGAACATTGACGTGGTTGGAAATCTGCAGTAGATACGCCTTGTTTTTTATGACACGCATTGGATTGAGAATGAAAAAGCTTGCATTTTCCGGCGAATTTAGTATTATAGTAACTGAATTAGCGGACGAATGCGTGTGCGATTCTATGAGATAATGTGCCTGTTGTTTGGGCGTGTTAGATAAATAACATTTTAAGAAAGAGAGATAAGATTATGAGCAAAAAACCTGTTGTATTAATGGTGCTTGATGGTTATGGTCTCAATGACCGCACAGAGGGTAATGCGATTGCGATGGCAAATACTCCTGTTATGGATAAATTGATGAAGGAGTGTCCTTTTGTAAAAGGCGCTGCTTCCGGACTTGCTGTTGGTCTTCCGGATGGACAGATGGGTAACTCTGAGGTTGGACATATGAACATCGGTGCCGGCCGTATTATTTATCAGGATCTGACCAGAATCACAAAGGCAATTGAGGATGGCGACTTCTTCGAGAACAAGGCTTTGCTTGCAGCAATGGACAACTGCAAGAAGAATGATTCTGACCTGCATCTGTGGGGACTTCTTTCAGACGGTGGTGTACATTCACACATCGAGCATCTTTATGGACTCCTTGAGATGGCGAAGAAGCAGGGACTGACTAAGGTATATGTTCATGCATTCTTAGATGGTCGTGACACTCCGCCAGCATCTGGTAAGGATTATGTACAGCAGCTTCAGGATAAGATGAATGAGATTGGCGTTGGCCAGATCGCTTCTCTGTCCGGACGTTACTATGCGATGGATCGTGATAACAACTGGGATCGTGTACAGAAGGCTTATGATTCTCTGACCAAGGGAGAGGGCGTGCTTGCTGAGGATGCTGTTCAGGCAATGGCTGATTCTTATGCACAGGATGTAACCGATGAGTTCGTTCTTCCAACCGTTATCGTGAAAGATGGTAAGCCGGTTTCAGTTGTAAAAGAAAATGATTCTGTCATCTTCTTTAACTTCCGTCCTGACCGTGCGCGTGAGATCACCCGCGCATTCTGTGATGACAAGTTTACAGGCTTTGATCGTCCATTCATCAAGACAACTTATGTGTGCTTCAAGGATTATGATGAGACAATTCCGAACAAGACAATCGCTTTCGAGAAGGAGCACATCACCAATACATTCGGTGAGTATCTTGCAAAATGCGGTAAGAAGCAGCTTCGCCTCGCTGAGACTGAGAAGTATGCGCATGTAACATTCTTCTTTAACGGTGGTGTTGAGGAGCCGAACGTGGATGAAGCTCGTCTTCTTGTTAATTCGCCGAAGGATGTTGCAACTTACGACTTAAAGCCTGAGATGAGCGCTCCGGAAGTCGGAATGGATCTCGTTGAGGCAATCAAGTCAGACAAGTATGATGTCATTGTTATCAACTTCGCAAACCCTGATATGGTTGGTCATACCGGTGTGATTCCGGCAGCAGTTAAGGCTGTGGAGCGTGTTGACAGTCTTGTTGGAGATGCCGTACAGGCAATCAAGGATGTTGACGGTGTTCTCTTCATCTGTGCTGACCACGGTAATGCAGAGAAGATGATCGATTATGAGACAGGAAAGCCTCATACCGCTCATACAACAAACCCGGTTCCATTCATTCTTGTGAATGCAGATCCGAAGTACAAGCTTCGTGAGGGCGGATGTCTTGCAGATATCGCTCCGACATTGCTTGAAATCATGGGACTGGAGCAGCCGGCAGAGATGACCGGAAAATCACTCTTACTTCAGTAAAGTCGGATTTGCCGCGCTCAGATTTGATTTCTAAAACAGACGATACCGGATATAAGATATTCTACGAAAATTAGCAGTGGTTTGTTTATAAACGACGGACTTTGAACGATACAGACTTTCTCTCAGTTTTTTCTGCGAGTT
>SAMEA104315423__coassemble_1928_pt1 | contig 24057 bp, 17 predicted proteins | sample SAMEA104315423__metabat2_low_PE_012 | metagenome-assembled genome bin SAMEA104315423 (sample SAMEA104315423) | gut metagenome | biome: Monkey gut; feature: monkey-associated habitat; material: faeces | place: China | collected 2013 | reverse complement strand
GAATCTGATTCGCGTCAAAAATTTGCGCAGTAGTAGAGGTGGAAACCCATAGTTTTATAGAGTTAAACTCTTAATCCTTATTCCGCTTAAAATATAAAATCTGCATAATGAGTCCTGTCAAGGTAGCCTTCGGTGCTGCGCAACCTTGACAGGACTCATTTTATGCAGATTCGTAGCGAACAAGCGGAATAAGGATTGTGGTGTCTTGGTAGGCAAGACTTTGCTTAAATAAACGTTGGAAATGTTATTCTCTATGTCTTGGAAATTTTGAGTTGGGACTATTCATTCAAATATTTGCTTTCTCGCCCCAGCACAGTTCAAATGCGGAGACTATACATCCAAATACTCGTTTCTATGCCCCCGTATAGCCAAAAACACTTAAACTATACAGATAGGCATATTCAAATACATATAAGACAAATCACGCGCAGCGAAATTCTACGTCAATATCGCAAAATAACGCTGCGCGTCATATTTATCTCTTATCAATCGAATTTACCAGCATAAAAAAGTAGGTGCCAATATACTTTCGGCTTCCACCTCTACTACTACGCAAATTTTTGGAGATTTGAATTTTTATAAAAACAGCTCCCCAAATCATAAATATATCTCAGGCAACAGGATTTGGGATGATACACTTTTTTGAAATTATTTTATGCGACTGCTCCTGCGTTCCATTGTCTTGGATAATAGCGCTCATTTACAATATTGACAAAAACGATCCAAAATCGTTGCAGGAGTTAACTCGCATAAAAAATTGAGAAAAAGTCGGTATCATTCCGAATCCGTTATACTTCCAATAAATAATGGTTTGGAGAGCGTCACTTTGTCATAAATTCAAATCGGCAAACCCGAATTTACATCATACCCATTCCTGCGCCTGCGCCGGCTGGCATTGCAGGAGCATCTTCCTTAATGTTTGCAACCGCAGACTCTGTTGTAAGGAGTGTAGATGCAACCGATGTTGCGTTCTGCAGAGCGCTTCTTGTAACCTTGACAGGATCAAGAATTCCGGAAGCAACCATATCAACATACTCTTCAGTAGCTGCGTTAAATCCGGTTCCCGGAGCAGACTCCTTAACTTTATTGATGATGACAGCGCCCTCTAATCCGGCATTCGCTGCGATGAAGAATAATGGAGCCTCAAGTGCTTTCAGGATAACCTTAGCGCCGGTCTTCTCATCTCCCTCAAGAGTATTCGCAAGCTCAGCAACCTTCTTGGAAGCGTGAATGTAAGCAGATCCACCACCTGCGATAATTCCTTCTTCGACCGCTGCACGTGTTGCATTTAAAGCATCTTCCATACGAAGTTTTGCTTCCTTCATCTCTGTCTCAGTTGCAGCACCAACACGGATAACGGCTACGCCTCCTGCCATCTTGGCAAGTCTCTCCTGCAGCTTCTCTTTGTCGAACTCAGATGTTGTCTCGTCGATCTGTCCACGGATCTGGCTGATACGTCCCTGAATGGCAGCCTTATCGCCTGCACCGTCAACGATAACTGTGTTCTCTTTCTGAACCTTAACAGATTTTGCACGACCGAGCTGATCAAGTGTAGTATCCTTAAGCTCAAGGCCAAGATCAGAGCTGATTACCTGACCGCCTGTAAGGATTGCGATATCCTCAAGCATTGCTTTTCTTCTGTCTCCGTATCCAGGAGCCTTGACAGCAACAACATTGAATGTACCACGTAATTTATTAACGATAAGTGTTGTAAGAGCTTCTCCCTCGATATCCTCAGCGATGATAAGAAGTCTTGCACCTGACTGTACGATCTGCTCCAGTAATGGAAGAATCTCCTGAATGTTAGAAATCTTCTTGTCTGTGATCAGGATGTATGGATCATCAAGAACAGCTTCCATCTTATCCATATCTGTGCACATATAAGCAGATAAGTAACCTCTGTCAAACTGCATACCTTCTACTAAGTCAAGCTCTGTCTCCATTGTCTTGGACTCTTCGATTGTGATAACGCCGTCGTTTGTAACCTTCTCCATAGCATCTGCTACAAGATTACCAACTTCCTCATCACCGGCAGAGATAGCAGCAACCTTAGCGATCTGCTCCTTGCCTGTAACCTTCTGGCTCATCTCTTTTAAAGCCTCAACAGCAGTATCTGTTGCTTTCTTCATACCACGTCTTAAAACGATTGGATTAGCACCTGCTTCAAGGTTCTTCATACCTTCCTGAACCATAGCCTGTGTTAATACTGTAGCGGTTGTTGTTCCGTCTCCGGCTACATCGTTTGTCTTTGTTGCTACTTCTTTAACAAGCTGGGCACCCATGTTCTCGAAAGCATCCTCAAGCTCAATCTCCTTAGCGATTGTCACACCATCGTTTGTGATGAGCGGAGCACCGAAAGATTTGTCAAGAACAACGTTACGTCCCTTTGGTCCGATGGTTACTCGAACTGTGTTTGCTAATTTATCAACGCCTGCACCAAGTGCTGCTCTGGCTTCTGATCCGTATTTAATTTCCTTTGCCATAATAATGAAACCTCTTTCCTATTTTTTAAAAATCATTTTCTGATTATCAAACTGTACTTTTGATCTGAACTCCACCGATATTCGCGTTCAAACCGGTTACTGTATATTACTCTACGACTGCAAGGATATCGTTCTGTCTTACGATAATGTACTCTTCGCCTTCAAGTTTTACTTCTGTTCCTGCATATTTGGAGTAGATAACCTTCTGTCCTTCTTTCACCTGCATAACCACTTCTTTACCGTCAACCATTCCGCCAGGTCCTACTGCGATAACCTCAGCTTCCTGTGGCTTCTCCTGTGCCGTGCCGGTAAGAATAATTCCGGACTTGGTAGTCTCTTCTGCTTCTAACTGTTTTAATACAACTCTGTCTGTTAATGGCATTAATTTCATCGTTAAATAGCCTCCTTTATATTTGCTAGCACTCATCTTGTTCGAGTGCTAATTCGTTCTGTAAATAAAATATCACTGTTGATTTTCAATGTCAACAGCGATATTCAAACTTTATATATTTTTTATAATGTTGGCTCGGGATTTTCTTAAAATATCTATTGCCATTATAAAACATTCATGTTAGACTAGCACAAAGCATAATAATCTAATACATATTTATCACAATCCGCGGAGAACTGACACGGAAAACAAGTTAATGCAAATGTCATAAGATCATGCTTTAAAATTCAAACTCACAAATGAATATCCGAATGCGCAGACAATGGGGAAGTCTATCTGCATTCAGTAAAGGAGGAACTGTATTGGGAAACACACCGGAAAAGATTCAGTGGCACCCTGCTTTCTATGCCGCTACTGAATTGGAACTGCAAGCCAACATTGAACAATTAGAATTGAAACGAGAGTACAATCTCAGCAAAGAACCAATTCGAATTGATCTATTGATCATTAACAATGTGAAGAAGGAACAAAAACTCAAAAATGAAATTGGACACATCATGCGACGATACAACGTAATTGAATATAAGAGTCCGACAGATAATCTGTCGATCGATGACTTTTACAAAACGCTAGGATATGCCTGCCTGCTTAAAGGCTACGGAAAGAACGTAAATCATATTCCATCGACCGAACTTACGATTTCTCTTTTTCATGAATCGTATCCCCGTAAAATGCTTTTGACAATCATGGAGGAAGGGCATACAATAGAAGAAAAATATCCAGGGATCTACTATATTCACGGATTCTCGTTTCCAGTACAGGTTGTTGTAATAAAGCAACTTCGAAGTAAAGAACACAAGAGTCTAAAGATACTCACAACCAACGCCAACCGGAACGATGTGAAAGTATTCTTACAAGAAACAGAAGCTATCTGCAGTCCTCGCGAAAGACAAAATATTGACGCAGTTCTGCAGGCAAGTGTACGCGCGAATTATGAACTATATGAAACGATAAGGAGGGAATCAACCATGTGCGAAGCATTAAGAGAACTGATGAAAGACGAAATTGAGAAAGATGTAAACGCTGCCAAGGAGATTGCAATGGCTGAGGGACGCGAAATCGGCATTGCTCAAGGCAAAGAACTCGGCATCGCTCAAGGCAAAGAACTCGGTATCGCTCAAGGCAAAGAACTCGGTATCGCTCAAGGCAAAGAACTCGGTATCGCTCAAGGTATGGCTCAAGGCATTACCCAAGGCAAGGAACTTGGCATCGCTGAAATCATCTGCGCCATGCACAAGAATGGCAGTTCCCCGGATCAGATTGCTTCTCTCACCGGAAAAGATCTTACGGAAATAAACGCTATCCTTTCAAGTGAATTATAATCATAGAATCCCTTCTCTATTACGGACCTGGGATTCCTTATATGATAGTTTTAAATATAGCAACACCCGCCTCAGATTATCTGTCTGAAGCGGGTGTGTTTCATTTGGTCAATTTGTCTTAATCCAATAGGAACAACGACTGTGTCTGCATATTCAAGGTAGTAAAGCCGGATTCCTTTACCTTATTACTCTTTACTTCAAACTTGATTGTGCGGCGCGGTTTACTATGCTTTACCCCACTGCTATCCGTCCAGTTTTCCGTCAGATATGCTTTCGGATAATAGAAATAATACTCGTCCATCGACTTAATGTGATCCGAAGTATACTTCCCTTGTACATTCTGCTCATCCGCATAGAACCAGTTTCTGGCAGAATCTGTAGTCAATTCCTCCACAGTTCCATCATCAAGTTCATGATAAATCTTCGTGATATAGGTCTTCTCCTGACTTTCTTCATCGTAATAGTACAAAGACATACTCAGATGCGTACTGAGCACATTAAGCTCGATCGGGCTGAATCTGATCTTCACCATATTCGGATCCTGATCACTGCCTTCACCTTCATTTGTAGTATTTACTGGCTGATCCGACAGGACCTCCAGTGAACCATCCATATCATACTCCTGATTATACTTCATGGTATACATCATGTTCTTACGATCCGTAAGCTCCGCTTCCGAATTCAGGACCTCAACCACCGGTGGCTCGTATGGCGTACGATAAGCACCAATAATCGTGTTGATAAAAAGCTTCGCTTCCATATCACCCTTAACTTCGGAATGACCCACTCCGGAATAGAAGATGTTACCTTTACTGTAGATATAATAGTTGTTGGCAGCATCGTTCGGTGATACACTGTACGTCGTCGAATCTCCAGGATTATCGTAATCACGATTTTTGATCATATCCTTATACGCATCACTGTCATCATTCGTAAGACAATACCACACTGTGACTTCCGGATCCTCCATATCGAGCTGATACCACTGACCGTGTGTGACTGCAATGGAAAGCTTCGAATCGTCAAACACATTTTTACCGGTCGCACTGTCTGTTGTCCACTCCCCGATCTTATATGGATACTGGGTAATCTGTCCATCATTCGTCTTGGTCGCCTTCATTGTCAGGTCATTTTGGGTGTTAAATCCATTTTTTACCAAAGCACTGTACGGCATCTTATTTCCGGTTCCAAGGCGCTTTATCGTATAATAGGTAAATCCCTGCTTTTCATCCAGACTCTGACCATTCAATCCGGTAACTGTATCATATGTATTTTGTGCCTGATACTGTTTCAGTTTGGTTCGTTCTGCATTGCTTAAATCCTTGTGAATTGCCTGATAACGGTTCATTCCCATCAGATCACGAAGAAGTATATTCGCAGAGTATCCAAACGGATTGTTGTTTCCCTCCCTGATATTATTCATCGAAGTAATATCATGTGTGAACAGGACACTCTTGCCTTTGGCTGCAAAATATTTCAGGAAATCAACTGCACCATACTCATTGGAAATATCTTCACCGCCATAAGTATCATGAAATCCCAAAATAATCATATCATAGCTGTCATACAAATTTTTTTGTCCGTCCGAAAACGAAGCCGGGTTTTTCGCATCCCCATCCTCTGTACTGATGTCCTTCGAATAATCGAATACAAACTTTTCGCTGGATGTAAAATACTTCTGATACGATTCCCTTGACATTGTTTCGACAGTTATTTTGTAATCACTTAAATTCGCATAATACTTTTTGAACATACTATTCGTTTTTAGATCAAGATTACAATTGTTCGGTTTGATCTGAAGAACCCTGATCTCAATCTGATTTCCGGTTCGATTCTTAGAAGCCGAACAGCCGGTCTGCGTAAAACGAATCTGGTTGTTATCCTTTCTATACACTTCAATCTTCCATTGAATAAAGCCGACAAACAATTGAGAAATCTGCAGTGTCTTCTTCTGTACCCCATCAGATGCTTTAAACTGCTTTCCTTCGTAAAGAAGTTCATCCTCATCAAATTTTCCGTCTTTATTCTGGTCTACATAAATGCAATATTTATATAGCTGATCCGAATCATCCTTCACTTTAAATTCAAATGGAAGCAGGCTTCTTCCATTGTTGTTTTGTTCCAGATAATTTGCATCCTCAATCGTTGCGTCCGTCTCTGTGGCAGTACTTCCGTTATAAATATTCGGTAATTTCTGCCATTCAATATCCGTCTGTGTACGCTTGACTGCATTCTCTATTGAAGATGCATCATCCGTTCTATATAAAGTCGATTTATTATTCTTCTCCTCCGTAATAAAACTGCATATATTACTGTGTTGATCTATGCGCAATTTATTTGTGTTATACAAATATGGCACAGCTACAATCGGATATCCGGCAGCCAGGAAATTACTCAATTCTGTCTTCTTAATTTTGGTAATATCATTTCCCGGGAAACGCAAATCCGGCTTATCCTTATCCTGCGTAGCCGATGAATGATCCAGCCACAGGAATTTAACCGAATTCTGATTATTCGGATCACATCTTCCCGTCGCTACGTCTCCGGTATGGAAATAGATCTTGCCGTTCATCGCAGAATCGTTCCACTTGGTAAAGACACCATCCACGTCTTTATTTGCTCCATCTTTTAATGTTTGCTTTTCTTTATTATAAGCACCATCATCAAGCCCCATAAAAATCATATTGTAGGTGCTGTTCAAGTCCTCATTATTGCCAATAAACTCAGCCGTTGTCATATGCGTAATATTGATATTTCCATCAAAATTCGGCATCATAAGGTAGATATAATTTTTTGTCAGTGAGTATCCTTTCGTGCTATCATAACATGGCTCAACATCAAGAATATTGAGGTCACCCTTAATTTTATTATCCTTCTTGTTTTGTTTTCCAAGAATATAGTGTACCGCATCCGCCGATGTTGCCTGCCCCGGTCCATGTCCATTTGGCTTATTTTCTTCCAAATAATCTCTAAAATCAGTAAACTTAGAATTCGCATTTCCAGAAGATATAGTAGAATATTTATCTCCAAACAAATTCGTCAATCCACCGTTCGTTTGGCTAACATATACACGATTATTAACATAGAACTGATTCGCATCTGAAGTGATTTCACCAGCCATCTCATAATCTTTCCACTTATCAGGCTCATTAACCCAATATTGCCACCAAGAATTAGGTGCCTCACCATTCGCATCCGTAAGTAAAAATGTAAATTCAGTCCAATAACTCTGTGCGATTTCCTTATCTTCTATTATTTCATTCTTTTTATTCATATAGGCAGTCGGCTTAATATACTTTCCATCTACGATCAAAGGATTCTCTTCGTCTAAATATAGCTTTTTAAACAAATCCGGCTTCATAGAAAAAAGCATAATAGCAAGCTTGTACATATTATTATTATATGCAGTTCGGGTTGCTTCGTCATAATGTCCACTGAAATTCAGATTCCAATCAAAAATCTGCGTCCTGATTTCCTTCTTTTGAGTTAAAGTACCCATGTATGTTGACGTAGTCATCACAATCGGAGCATAATTTATATCTGCATTTATTTTATTGTACATTGCTAATGCAACATCCCAACTAATATCTTTATCTTTCTCATTTCCTACATTCTCAAAACTACTCTTATTCGTTGTCGAGGTTGCCGTTTTGCCATACCAATTATATTTATTCCATAACGCTGTATACTCATCCCATTTCAGATTCATTGTTAATTCAGTGGTTACTACATACAAATCCGCATACTCTACCCACTTTATATTCCTATTCAAGTCCTTCGGTGTAATTGTTTTGATAACGACAGAATAATTTTTGGCCTCCTCGTCACTAAGTCCCAATGACTGTTTAAGAAAATTCTCACTATTTTTATAATAATACAAACTATATGTTCTATAGACCGGATCACTTGAAGAACTCTTTCTCTGCGTATAAATTCGATCCCCGAGTTTGGTCATTACATCCTTTTTTACATCACTAGCCTGAAATTTAACATTTGCATAATCATACTTTTTCTCCGAAGTACTGATCGTATGCCAAACAATATTGCCTCCCTGCGCCTTTACAATCGTTCCATCTTTATTCTGTTTGAATACCCCTTTTCCATCCTCAACTAACTCGTAATAACCATCATGATCCTGTGTGAGCCACTCACATAATTCCAGTTTCTTAGAAAGTTCTGCATTACTTGTGACTTCCGGTTCATCGGGGAAAAAATAGGCTGGTGACTGCTGTTCTGCGATACTTCCATTAATTTTCTGAAGTGTAGTTATTAGTTCCTCGTGACGCGCTTCATTCATGTCCACAGGTTCACAGCCGCCTATTTGATAACCAAATGAACCATACTCCTCATACGGCACAATCTCTAGAATAACAAACGGATTATTCTTCGTTCCAAGCTTATAATCTTCTGGTTTCTCCATATCTTCAGCAGACTTATTTGCATCATACATCGTCCGCTTCGTCTCCGGAATCTGCTCAATATGATCAATGACGCCTCTTGTCACAACAGGGAGTGGCGGGTCTGCCTTCAGCTGATTCTGGTATCCGACGATTCCAAGACATACAATTACCATCCCCAGCACGCAGGTTGCGGATGCAATTCTTTTCCTGGTCTTTCCGACAGGACTATGCATTTGTCGTTGTTCTCCACTATTTTTCATAGCGAACGCCCCTTTCTCATCCGGGATCTATCCTAATTCCCGCTAAAGCATATATATGGTATGCACTTACCGAAGTATATTTCTAAGTTTGAACACATTCTGTATCGTGTAATTTTGTTTCAGCTGCTCCATCTGAAAAGAAACCGTAACCGCGGTCGGGTTGTCTTCATCAACCGTTCCGGTAAAAGCCGTCACATACTCTCCGATCAGATTCTGCTGCACCTCGTCAACATCTGACGCGATCACCGTCGTATCGCTGTCCGGATCCGCGACTGCTTCCGTCTTGGTATAAAGCTTCTTACCACTTGCCGAAATCCAGATTACCCGCTTGCTGGCAGGCTCCGCCGCTTCGGCTCCATTTGGATTCTCCACCGATGTCTTGCGCGGAATCTTGTAGATTGCAATCCCCTGCACGCCTGCGGTGGCAGGCTCCAGCTGTATCACACGGTTTCCTTCCATCACCCACATACCAATCTGTTCCATCAGAATCTGCGACTCCGATTGCAGATCGATCTGCGCGGATGCATTGTTATAATTTTTATGGGCAGAGCCTAAGAACATCGTTGCAGCGACCATAATGATCGCAGAGATCGCAATCGCTATAATCAATTCGATAAAGGTTATTCCATTTTGATCTTTTCGCACCTGGCCGCTCCTTTCCGTTTCGATAAACTCCATATTTCTGCACATCAATGCACAGAGATTTGCTTTCACTTTTCTCAGCAAAATCCATTTATGATCCCGAGATCACAAAATGTTTTCCGGTGTCATACACCAGCTGAATGCTGTACTCTGGTACACCTTCAATCTGTATCGTCTGCACATTCGTATTGGTCGTATCAAATGTTGCCTGCTTCGTATAGGCAATCTTCATATAACCATCTTCCGGAAGTTCCACTCCGTCCTGACAGATGGAGATCGTATTGTTGGACAGCTTCTTGCCGTCCGTTGTCAGCCTGGATGAATCAAAAGCCGACAGATTCTCCGATAATATCTGCACATAATATCCGTCACTTAGATGATAGACATACATATAGTAATCTCCGGTCTTGCTCATCGTCTTCACCTGCAGTTCATTCAGTGAAGAATCCAGTGTCTTTACCACTTTCTGTGTATCCGCATAATGCAGGTGTCCAATCATCATGACCGCCGTACTCGCCAGTATTCCGACGATCGCGATCACAATGATAATCTCTACCAGTGTAATTCCGTTTTGATTTCGTAACTTTCGCTCTCTCATTGGCACACCCCTTAATATTTCTTCCAGCCGTCGTAGCTGATATACGAATCAAAATCAAAGCCTGTCGAAATATTTGCGGCAGCCGATGTCGGACAATCCCGGAAGAACTGTGAGAACAAAGGCGTTGTACGCTTCTGATCTTCTGTAAACAGATCCGTGACAAGAAGCTTATTGCTTTTTAAGCTTGCGTTATCGTTGAACGAAACCCTGCCTCCGGAGATGATCAGTCCGTCAAAATTTCCCTCTACCACAACATCTCCTGTTGCGACAACAATTCCTTGCGCGATTGCATTACTCAACCGATACTCTTTTGCATCATTTTCAATCAGATAGACATCCGCAACCGGATTGTAAACACGGATTGCAGGATCAGATGACGTATTATGCGCTTCAATTTCCTGCACCATCGCAGCCCGGTCGATCAGTTTATCAAACAAAGGATCTACTCCCTTATCTACGATCTCATGTCCGTTCTCATCGGTTCCCATGATACGGACATTGTCTACGGTCACACCCTGTCCATTATCCTTGAGACCAAGTTCCAGAGATTTGTAGCGTACCGCCATCTTGGAACAAAAATTCCAGAACAATCCGGTGCCATCGATCCAATTGTCCGGCTGGATTGTTACCGCTTTCTCCTGAAATGCTGCATCCGAAGCCGTCCGGTACATAATATCTCCGTTCAGCGTCATGATCAGATTATTATTGATAATCAATGCATCTTTATCCAGATACACGCCTGCCATACCAGCAATCTTACCGGAATTCTGATCAAAATAGGTTGAGAAAAATTTATTTGCATCCTGCTGGGATTTAAAATTCAGATAGTAATTTACCCCACCGCTATAGTAATACGGCACAAGCGGTCTCTCAGAATTCAGCATTGCTTCCAGGTCATCCTTCGCGATATTGATTCTTGTGGCGTACTCCTGCATTCCATCATAAGCTTGTATTCCTGCGCCTCCGGCTTCCCGATACAAAAACTTTCCTGTCGCCGTATCCACATACTCCGCCGGAACATAATATGCCAGCTGGTTCGTTCTGGCTGCCAGCGATTCGCCCATCAGGATATCTGAGTTCTTGGTGTCCGTCTTGCGGGAAATGAATGTGCGACCCGCAAGCATCAGATACTTGAGCCCCTTCATGTCAAGATTACTGTTCTTGCCATTGATCATGATAGCACTGCTGTAATCCGCATCTGTTGATACCGTATCACCTGTTCCGTAATTCTTCTGGAAATTATAGCCATAATAACTTCCCTTTAACGTAACCCTGCTCTCTCTTCCGTTTAACGCAAGATCATCTGCCACATAAGCCGTTCCGTCAATGTTAATCGTGGAAGAACTATTTCCGGTCGTCTGGATATTTTCCGCCCAGATGGACGAATTTCCGTTTCCGATCGACAGTGCACAGCCTTCCTTTGTCGCAATATCCCCACGTGTAATAATCGTTTTTCCGGCGATCACACCGCTTCCGTTATTATTCGCCAGAATACCGTCCTTGCCCGCATAAGCACTTCCGTTAACAGTGACATTGCCTGCATTGATATTGATCTGCTGATCCGCGATCAAAGCATATTTCATGAATTCCTGTACCTGACTCTGTCCGGAGAAATTCATATCCGGCGTCGAGAATACAAGATCTGTGTTAATTGTCGTCTCATAATCCTGTGCATTCCGATATACAACCTGAATTCCCTTTAACGTAAACAATCCGGCATCATAATCCACTTCATACTTCGGATCTGCTGCTGGAGGAATATAACAAGCCTGTTTTGCTGTATCAAGAATGCAGCCTTTCACCTTATCCGTGTCATAATTTGAGACACAGTAGGCTACTTTTCCCTGTGCATTCGGTGTGGTCTGCCGGATTGCTGCCGGGTTGGCAAAATAATTTTCCAGACCTTCCATATACTTCTGTCGGAATACACTCTGTGCGTTCTCACCGGTTGCAGTATAATCCAGATAATGCTGCAGTACGTCCGCATAGGCACTCTCTAATACACCTTCTGCCTGCTCTCTCGCTCCGGTGCGCAGCTCGTCCATGACTTCGTCCGCACTGTAGAAGTTCGTCTTGGTGCCACGCTCCACTTCTTTCATCTGAATATTCACAATCGTAATCTTCGTGATCACAATCGCAATCGCACTCACAACAACCATAAGAATCAGCACAGCAAGCAGAGAAGCGCCACGATTATCATCCTTTACAGAAATTCGTCTCATCGCTACTCTCCTTTCGCTGAATCTACAGTAATATATCGGTAATCTTCCTTGTCCGGTCCGTTTCCTTTGTCCTTCTTATAGACGCTGACAACAACATTGACATTGCGGATTCCCTGCTGCTTCTCCACAAGCGCCTCAATATTGCTAAGCTTGTAGGAATCCTGCCAGATTTCGCCTTTGTTCGTGATCGCCTTATTCTCATAGGATGGTTTCCCAAGATTGGAGGCAACACCTGGCATCGTACATCCCGCCTGCGGCGAGATAATCATCTGGTAAGATTGATACGTCGTATTGACTTCGTCAATATTCTGACAGACGATCACCAGCTTTGGAACCGTCACCCCGGCTTCACACTGAAGCTGTACATAATCCTTTTTCTGCTGCACCTTATACATCAGATAGATATGCTCGACATTCCGGATATCTTCCTCCGCCATATCACTGCAGTCATACTGCTCCGTCTCATCCACGCCCGGTACACCCTCACACTGATAAAAGCATGCCACACGGACATACGCACTCTGTACCGTGATCGAAATCGTGCGCTTCAGCCGCGCCTTAATCTCCTCTGTGCTCATCACCTGTAGCGGTTCTTCCTCCTCTGCGGACAGCGCAGCCGCCTGCGCATTTTCTGCTGCAAAATACGTTAATGCATCCTGCATCTGATCATTTTCCAATGCCACAACGTCCTTCGTGTCATCGATTCCATCGATCTGCGGCATCTGGCTGACATTTTCATTTGTGTTTGTACTGACCTCTACCGTAACATCATACTTCTCGCCGATCAGATCCGCCTGACCATAAAAGCTTTCTGTTCCACCGATCACCGTGCTGGTTGGATCCGTAGGTGTGTATCCCGTCGAAACATATCCCTGATTCGTAAGATACGGTACCGAAAGTCCCGCAGCGGTCACATTCTGCACCAGATTCGGCTGATCCTTCAGGCTTTCCATGATCTCCTGCCCAAGGTTCGTCGCGTGCTGCTTGTCTGCCATCTTCGCATTGTACTTGACCGACTGCGTAAAATAAGACAGCAGCGGAATCGAAATGATTGCAAGAATCGCCATAGAGAGAACGACTTCCAGCAAAGAAAAACCCTGATTATTCTGTTTTCTTCTCATCCGGAAGCCCCCTTTCCTGTGACCTTACTACTCTTCGCTCTGTGATCCTGCAACGGTCTTACCGAAGATATTGTTTACGCCTTTTGGCATGAAATCAAATACCGGCGGAACATAATCCTTGCCTGTATTGGTCAGATAGTACATGTTGAGTGTCATCTCGCCGGTCAGTTTTCCGGTCGTATCATCAAACGATGCCGAAAACTGATCAATCGTCGTACGATCCTTGAATTGGTTCACGTATGCGATCATCTCCTTGAGTCCCGCATAACTGGCCTCATAACGGATTCCGACAGACGCATAATATCCTTCCACACTACTTGCAGAAGCTGTGTCGTCTGCTGTACTGTCTGTGGTGCTGCCTGCGGCATCACCTGTGACATCGCTCCCTGTATCGCCTGTGGTGCTGCCTGCGGTGTCACTTGTGACATCGCTCCCTGCATCACTCTCCGTATCACCTGTGGTATCCCCTGCGGTGTCACTCGTTGTATCACTCGACGCATCCGTCGTACTTTCCTGTCCAAGGATCGGCATATGCATCGCAAATGTAATATCTGTGATATGGAAATCGCTGCTATGATCCTCGTAATCCTGTAAAGACTCAATGACTTTCTCCGTCTTCATGTCCGACGGGTACTTGCCGATGATCTCTTCCTGCGTCTGCTTCATGGTCTCAATATTCTCCTTGACCTGCGGCAGCGCAGCCTCCATCGTCTCCATCTGCTGAACCTTTATACGATCCTCATCATTTGTCGCTTCCAGTTCACTCGCCTTACTCATACTTTTGTTAAAGATAAAGAAATAGGAGCATGCCAGGATCACAATCGCAAAGAAAATGATCAGCAGTCTCTTATCCGAATCTGAAATTTTCATCTTATTCATTTGCCTGCTCCTCCGATTCCTGCTCCTGCGCATAATAAGCATTCAAAGTGTAAGTCCACTCTGTGACTCCACTCTCCTCATCCGTCTGCTCCGACATCGAAGGGATTGACAGATCCGATAACAGAGTTACCTTCTGGAAATTGAGAAGCATCTGTCCGACAACAATCTGCTTCTCGCTCGAGAGGTTAATGCTGACCGTGTCCGCGTCCGTCTGGATGCTCTCCACTTTAATATCACTCGGAAGTTCTTTCTCCAGCTGCTCAATCAGTGGAAGAAGATTCTCATTCTTCGTAACCGTTGCCTGGTCCAGATTAACGTATACCTGTTCCTGTGCCTGAATCTTTGCACTCTCATCGTAGGTCTGCTGTACATAGGCCAGTTCATCCAGCCGGTCTGACAACTGACGGTGCTGCGTGTAAGCCACAAGCTGACGCACACTCGATCCAAGGATCAAAAGCAGGCTTAAAAGAACCGATCCCGCCAGAAGAATATATGCCGTGCGCAGATCGTTCTTCTTCGAATCCGCCTCCTGCATATCCTTCGGCTTGGCATCAAGCGGATGTACCGCCGCACCGATCACCGAGAGGAATCCAACCGGAGTCGCCGCACGCGGCTGTGTATCCGGCGCATTCTCCGCAGCCGGATCCTGATAATTCTCCTTCTTTGCCTCTTTCTCCTTCTTGCTTCTTAGATCAATGACCGTGGAAAAATCGATTTTCTGCAGAGGCAGCGGCAGTTCCTGTGCAAACAATTTCTGTACGCCCGCAAAACGCGAACCGTCTCCGACAACATAGACATTTCCAACGAATTCTTTCTTAATCTGATTCTGATAATAATCTAACGCCGTATTTGCAATACGCAGATGATAGCGCAAAGCCTCCGCCAGATCCTCATACGCTTCATTCGCCTGCGTCTGCTTCAGTTCTCTCTCCTGCGCATTCGCCATCTCCGGCATTACCGGCTTATTGTAGAGCACATTGTGGGTGAGCAAGAAATCAAATGCCTTCTCCTCATCCTCCACACCGAGGATCGGATGCTCAATCACTGCCGATATCGTTGCGCCGTAACCATATGGGGTCACACGCTGGAACGCTAATTTCTTATTCTCGATAATACTGATAACCGTCGCCTGCTCCTCAAGCTGGATGACCACAGCATCCTCGAGAAAGCTGTCACACAGAAGCTGGACGCATCCGTTACCGATATAATCAAACGTCTCAACTTTCAGTCCTGCCAGTTCCGCAAACGACACATAATTGCTCAGAAGATTGTCCGGGATTGCAACCAAAAGAAGCTTTAACTGCTTCTTGCCATCCTCCTCCAGCACTTCCATCTTGCTGTAACTGATCGTGTAGCCGCTGATATCCATCGGAAAATAATCGCGGCTCTGTGCATCGATGATGCCTTTGATCTTATTATCCTTAACATACGGAATAATTACTTCACGCGTAACAACCTTGGACGAAGATAAGGTGAACACAACACTCTTCTCATAGATCTGTCTGCGCGCCAGTTCCGCTTTCAACGCCTTGGCGAAGCTGTCCTTATCACGAATGTATCCATCCTCCACCGCATGTTCCGGTGTGCGGAACGCAAATGCCTCATGCACCGGCGGATTCTTCTTGCGGTAATCAACGAGCGCTACTTTGGTCCACTGAATACCAGCCTCAATACTTATTATTTTCTTAACCATTCTCATCTTCTCCTTATACTTTTCCAAGGATTGCACTGGAAAATGTGTGTAATACAACTATCCTGCTCATAATTGGATTACATACATTTTCCGGCTTCTTGCTTTCTGCACCTACGCAGAAAGCCTTAATAGATTCCCATCATTCCCAGATACCATGCCCAGAACCGATTGCCCCAAAGCGCTGCAATAAAAATGCCCGCCGACAGATACGGTCCCATCGCAAGCAGATTGTTCTTCTTGCTGACTTTCATGCGGATACTGTGAATCACGGAACCAAGCACACACGCAAGGACGAATGCAAACAGGATATTCTTCGCTCCGAGCAGAAGTCCCGCATATGCCATAAGCTTGATGTCCCCGCCCCCGATTGCCTTGCCGGAGGAGAAATAATACAAGCCATACAAAAAAAGGCTGACACATACCGCTCCGATCAAGTGAGACAGAATGTGCCTGTAGTCATAGATTGTCATAATGATACCGAGTAATCCCAGAAACAGATTGGAAGAAATCGGTATCTGAAAGGTTCTCTCATCAATCACCGTAATGACAATCAGAGCAGATGTCATGAGACAATATAGTATACTGCTGAACGTGAAGCCGTTCGCCATGAAAACGATCACATACAGCACACCATTCAGAGCCTCGATTAATGGGTACTGTATGGATATCTTAGCACCACATTGCCGGCATCTGCCCCGAAGCATTATGTAAGAAAATACAGGAACCATATCACGCCAGCCCAGCTTACGTCCACAACTCATACAATGCGAAGAACGCACGATATTCTCCTTCTTCGGAATACGAAAAATGCAGACATTTAAGAAGCTGCCGATCACGATTCCATAGAGAAATATGATAATGTAGATGAAAATTGTAAGTTGAGTTAGCATGGTTCGTAGTTTACTCCTGAATAATTATTTTAAAGTTCTGTTACTACCTGTTCAAAAACTTTGTCGGTTCCCTTGTAAGCCTGTGTAATAATCTTCTTATTGGTCAAATCAAAATTAATTTCAATCTTATCAATAGTTTTGCCCTTATCTGACCCCATTTTATCAGTCAAGTTTTTCAGGGTATTATATCCTGTTAATTTTTTAATTTCAGTAGAAAGAGTTGTTGCAGGCTGTCCAGCAGCATCAGCATCAGGACTATATACATTTACAGTTGTATCTTTTGTTACCTTTTCTGCCAATGAAGCATATGCAGTTGTTGCTGCTGTTCCATAGCTATTAATAATCTGGAAATCCTTTGCTTCCTTAGACTTATTGATGTAAGGAAGCACCTGTGTACCAACAATACCAACAAGGATTGCCATAATCGCGATAACGATGATCAACTCTACGAGAGAGAAACCTTTGTTATCCTTCTTTTCATTTCTGTTCTTCATGTTCTGAAGCATTTCCATAATCTTCTTCATTGTTCCATTCTCCTTTACTCTTGGTTTTCTTTCCTATCCACAAATTTCATCTATGATGTCCCCTTTGTGGAATGGTTATCTATTATCACATGTCCATGGCCGACATGTCATAACTAAATTTGTGTAGAATGCGGAAGTTGTGTAGCACCGGAGCAATTCGTGAATCCTCTGCTCCCCCCTACTCTACGCGCCGATGTTATCATACAACCCATACATCGGCATCATGATAGCAAGTACGATCGGTACGACAACGACCGCCATCACAATAATGATCAGTGGTTCCATCGCTGCGAGCAGTGCCTGCGTCGTCATCTCCACTTCCTCGTCATAATAGGCTGCAATCTTATCCATCATTTCTTCCATATTACCGGTCTCCTCACCAATCTCGATCATGTGATAGACCATTGGAGGGAATACACCGGATTCCGCAAGTGGCTTCGAAAGAGGAATACCCCTGCTGACCTGCTCATTCGCTTCCTTGAGCGCCGCCTTGACCACTTCGTTTTTCATCATTCCAGTGACCAGTTCCAAGGCATCCACCAACTGGATACCGGAGCCCATCAGTGTTGACAGAGTACGCGTCATACTCGCGGAGGCTGTCTTAATATTTAACTGACCGATCATCGGAAGCTTGAGCATCATTCTTCCCCACAGGATTGCTCCCGTTTCGGTCTTCTTAAACGACTTAACAAAAAGGACAACGCCCACAATAATCAAAACCATGATAAGCCACTTATGTACAAAGAAATCACTGATTGCCATAACGGCACGCGTGATGCCCGGAAGTGTTCCTCCGACCTCATCAAACTGAGCTGTAAATGTCGGTACAATCTTGATCATCATAACTGCAACAATCGCAATAATAACAATGATCAAAATCACCGGATAGATTGCTGACTTCACAATCAGTCCTTTCAGATGCGCCTCTTTCTCAAACTGTCCGCCGATACGGTTGAACGCCTTATCGATTCCACCGGATGCTTCACCGGCTGCGATCATCTGTACCATCAGGTTCGGGAAGATCTTCGGGTGCTGCGACATTGCTACCGCAAGGGAATCACCTTTCTGTACACTGTCACGCACGTCCGCGATTGCTGCGGCGAACTGCTTATTTTCTGTCTGTTCTGCCAGCATATTTAAGGCTTCAATAACGGTGACGCCGGCATTCAATACACTCTCAAACTGACGGCAGAAGACACTCAGTTCTCTTACACTTACTGCTTTACCGATATGGATCTCCATATCTTTGTTGAACGCGTTGGCCCGTGCGATCGAGACGATCGTGTTGCCGCCCGCCTTCAGTTCGGCGGTCGCCATCTCGATATTCTGGGATTCGATCGTGCCGGATTTCGGCTTACCGTCCGGTCCTACGATCTCATATTTGTAACTAACCATGTCCGCCTCCTTAATACAGTTTCTGCTGCATCGCAGCGGTATCCTGTGCGAACTCGACCGCGTTTGCTCCGTCGATCCTGTGCTTTAAGTACAGACTAAACAAAGACTCGTCCATCGTCTGCATACCAAGCTTCTTGCTCGTCTGCATGATGGATGGAATCTGATGTGCCTTATCCTCACGGATCAGGTTCTTGATTGCCGGTGTGCCGAGCATGACTTCAAACGCTGCCACACGCCCCCTGCCGTCAATCGTCGGCAGAAGCTGCTGGGAGATGACTGCCTCAAGTACCGATGCAAGCTGCGAGCGGATCTGGTTCTGCTGATGCGGCGGGAACACATCGATAATACGCTCTATGGTCGGTGCCGCGCCGATCGTATGTAAGGTCGAGAATACAAGATGTCCGGTCTCAGCCGCTGTAATCGCCGTCGAAATCGTGTCGAAGTCTCGCATCTCTCCGACCAGAATGATATCCGGGTCTTCACGAAGCGCCGCACGTAATGCATTACCGTACGAATCCGTATCGATACCGATCTCTCGCTGGTTTACGATGGATCGAATATGCTTATGTAAGTACTCGATCGGATCCTCCAGTGTAATAATATGCTCGTTCCGTTCCTTGTTGATGACATCAATGAGGGATGCCAGTGTGGTTGATTTACCACTTCCGGTCGGTCCCGTCACAAGAACGAGTCCACGCTTTCTCTTCGTCAGTTCAAGCACCGCCTCCGGTACGCCAAGCTGCTCCGGGGAAGGGATATCACTTGCCACGATACGAAGTACCGCCGCGTAGGACCCTCTCTGGTGAAAGGCGTTGACACGGAATCGTCCGATGCTTGGATCCGAGTATGCGAAATCGACTTCGCCGACCGCATCCATCGTCGCTTTCTGCTTGGCATCAAACATGGACTCCACCAGTTCCTTTGTCATCGCCGGTGTCAGTCTGTCGCAGCCGTCCATCTCGTAGAGTGTACCGCTGATACGGCACTTCGGCCGGACACCAACGGTAATATGTACATCGGATGCATTGTGCGCTTTTGCAATCGAAAGAAGCGTATGCATTGTTAATTCCATCAGTTTCTACCTGTCCTTCTCATTTATTTTCATTTTCATGACCTGCTTCACTTTTACCTTCTGTACAGGATAATTCGTAGAATCAGTCATCGCCCTCTTCGTATGCCACACGTCTCACCTCTTCGACGGTGGTAATTCCGCGGAGCGCATACTCCACAGCACTCATACGAAGTGTTTTCATTCCATGCTTTCGTGCGATCTCCTCAAGCACGTCCGCATTCTCTCCCCGGTTGATCGCCTGGCGCAGATCTGCACTGATCGGCATAATCTCATAGATACCGATTCGTCCGAAGTATCCGGTTCCTCCACAGCGGACACATTCCTTATGTCCCGGTGTGCGGATCTGGATACGCTTCGGGCTTCCTGCAAATCCAAGCGTTTTCTTCTCTGCTTCTGTCGCATCTCTTACCACGGAACAAGCCGGGCAGACACGGCGCACCAGTCGCTGCGCGATAACGCCGACCAGTGAATCTGCGATCAGGTAATTCTCCACGCCCATATCTGCAAGACGCGTGATCGTGTTCGCAGAACTGTTGGTATGTAAGGTGCTGACAACAAGGTGTCCGGTGATAGATGCCTTGACCGCGATCTCTGCCGTCTCCTGATCTCGGATCTCACCGATCATGATGATATCCGGGTCCTGACGCAGAATGGAACGCAGCGCGCTGCTGAACGTCAGTCCTGCTTTCTCATTCACCTGTACCTGATTGACACCGTTTAAGTTCGCCTCGACCGGGTCCTCAACGGTGATGATGTTAACACCCTCTGTATTTAACTCATTTAACGCGGTATACAAAGTCGTTGACTTACCACTTCCGGTTGGTCCTGTTACCAGAATCAGTCCATTCGGATGGCTTAAGATATGGTCAAACTTGATCAGTTCGTCATCCGGGAATCCGAGATCCCGCTTGTCCATCGTGAGCGCCTTCTTCTGGGCAAGTCGCATTACGACTTTCTCTCCGTACACGGTCGGAAGAATGGACACTCGGATGTCATATTCCTGACGATCGACGATGCTGGTTGCTCGTCCATCCTGCGGACGGCGCTTCTCCGAGATGTCAAGACCGCTGACAATCTTGATTCGCGCGATCAATGCCGCAAGCAAACTGATGTCATGGCACATCGCCTCATGCAGGACACCATCGACACGAAAGCGGATGCGCACCTGGTTCTCCATCGGTTCAATATGAATATCACTGGCTCGCTTATGTACTGCCTGCTCAATGATCTGTGCAAGAAGTTTAACAATCGGTGCCTGCTGTACGGCACTCTCATCGTTGCCTGCTCCCGGCTCAACAGCCGCCTTTGCCTTGGCCTGCTCCTCCCGTTCTCTTGTGTACTGCTCCGCTACTCTTAATGCTTCCGCATTACCGTAATAACGGTCGATCGCTGCTGCGATGTCACTCGGTGTCGCTACATAGCGTTCTACCTGACATCCTGTAATGATTGAGATATCGTCCATCGCGCGGATATCCAGCGGATCGCTCATCGCCACGCGCAACAGATTCGGATTCTTCTCATTAAATTGAAAAGGAATCAGCATATACTTTCGTAGCACAGATTCCTCAACTAGTCTGGTAATATCCTCCGGTATGCGGATTGAAGATAATTCCACACTCTGTATCTTCAACTGCATCTTTAATGCATTCATGATCTGTTTCTCATCGGTCATTCCCAGATCAATCAATACAACACCAAGACGATCTCCCTTTTTTTCATTCTTTTGTATATTTAAAGCCTTCAGTAACTGTTCCTGTGTGATAACTCCTGCATCTACAAGAAGATCACCCAATCTCTTTTTGCGGCTTACTCCCATTAAGCTATCCATGTCTCCCCCTAACATGTCCTAGTTTGTATCTAATATTATAATTTTTTCATTCTCATATTGCAATAGGTTACAGCCTCAATTTGAGAATTAATTGTGCAAATTTTAGTGATTTAGTGCAAAAAAGCCTGAATTCACGGTTGCAACAGGATGTCCAACACCATTTACACCAGATGATAATGCAGCATCGCGTTGCGGATTCCATCCTCATGGATATCAGTGGTAACAAACTCTGCTGCTTCCTTCGGTGGCTGCGTCGCGTTCCCCATCGCAATGCCATGCCCCACATATTCCAGCATGTCCAGATCATTCACACTGTCACCGATTGCATATGTCTCTTCACGCGACACTCCAAGATACTTACAAAGCCACTCGATTCCGGTCGCCTTGGACGTTCCCTTCGGCACACACTCCACAACATTTCCTTCATGTTCAAGAAAATCAAAGTCATTCCCAAGTTCTACCTTAATCCGGTCATAATCGGTATCCGGAAGCACATCCGCAGAAAACTTGTTGATACGGATGTCCGGTGTATATTCCCTTAAAATTCTGGCACTTCGTCCCATCTCTTCGAATAAATAGATCACATACGGATCATCCTCGAACCCATGCTCATCAATCCAATGGTAGTCCGGTCCCTCGAGCACCACCGGCATATGACATTCCTTCAGTATTCGGATCACCTTCTCCGTCAGTTCCGGTGACAAAATATTCTCATACACAATTTTCCCGTCCAGTTCCACATGATTACCACACGCCGCAAGGATTCCATCAAATCCGACATCCAGAAGCTTCTTATCACGGATGTTGCCGCGTGCCCGCCCGCTGCACAGGAAAATCTTGTGACCATTCTGCTGTACCTGCTTTAAGGTCTCAATTGTTCCGTCCGGGATCTGCATGTTTTCATCCCACAAAGTTCCATCTATATCAAAAAAAATTAAAGCCATGATTCTCTCCCTGTTCTCTTTTTTCTCACGTCTTTGCGCTTATGACGTTTCGTTTTCATTCATAAAACAAGCCGTGTTTCCACGGCTTGTCTCATATTGTATTATACTAACTCCAGTTCTCTTCCTTCGAGGATCAAGTTCACGTCCTCAATGCTTTTTCCCGTCGAAGTAGCGATCAATTCTGGTGAAAGTCCATTCTTGTTCATAATTCGAATAATATTAGCCTCACCTTCTGCTCTTCCTTCTGCTCTTCCTTCCGCTATACCTTGTTCTCTGCCTTCCTTTATTGCAATCTTCTTGGCTGCATTTACATCTTTCTCGATTTCATCTTTCATCAATTCTCTTAATGCTTCGCACATCGTTGACTCCCTCCTGATTTCTTCATACAGTTCATAATTAGCACGTACACTTGCCTGTAACACTGCATCAACATTTTGCTTTTCTCTTGGACTGCATAGTTCTTCCGTCTCCTTTAAAAATTCCTTAACATCTTCTTTTTTAGCTTTCGCAGACAATACTTTAAGACTTTTATGTCCTTCCCGCCTCAATTGCTTCATTACAACTATCTGAACAGGGAACGGAAGATTACAAATATAATAGATTCCTGCGTATTTTTCTTCTATTTTATGCCCTTGCTGCGCCAATGTCAAAAACAATTTTCTCGGATAGGACTCCCTGAATATTGAAACTGTAAGTTCCTCAATCGGTATCTGATCAACATGTTTTCCATACCCCTTGTAAAGACAAGCATATCCAATCGTCTTGTAAAAATCGTCAATCGTCAGATTATCCTCCGGACTCTTATACTCGATCACATTATATTGTCGCATAATATGACCAATCTCGTTTTTAATTTTCATTCCTCTATTCGGTTCTTTAATAATCAGAAGATCAATCCGGATCGGTTCTTTGCTGAGATTATATTCCCTCGTGAACTCCAAATGTTCAATATCTTCCTGTAGTTCCAATTCAGTTGCTGCATAGAATGCAGGGTGCCACTGAATCTTTTCTGGTGTTTCTCCCAATACACTTCCTCCATTTCCGAATACAAACAGACTTCCCCATTGTCCTAGCATTCTTAAATATTCATTTGTTTTGTGATTTTAAAAGCATGATTCTATGACATTTGAATTAACTTGCTTTCTGTGTCAGTTCACCACAGAATATGATAAATATGTATTAGATTGTTATGCTTTGACGCTATTCTAGCACATCCCTTTCCTATTGACAACAAGTTTGGGTTTGCCGCGCTCAGATTTGATTTAAACGGACGATACTGGATATAAGATATTCTACGAAAATTAGCAGTAAGTTTGTCTATAAACGACGGACT
>SAMEA104315423__coassemble_1900_pt1 | contig 25468 bp, 18 predicted proteins | sample SAMEA104315423__metabat2_low_PE_012 | metagenome-assembled genome bin SAMEA104315423 (sample SAMEA104315423) | gut metagenome | biome: Monkey gut; feature: monkey-associated habitat; material: faeces | place: China | collected 2013 | reverse complement strand
CTGGAACAGGAGATCACCACCACATTAAGCCCGATGGAGAATCAGGTACTGGAATACTATCTGGAAGGAAACGGCTACGGAGAGATTGCCGAACTTATGGGAAAAACACCAAAATCCATAGACAACGCACTCCGCAGAATCCGCACCAAAATAAAAGAACAACTGGAACAGCTCCGTAAATAAAAAAATATGGGATTTTAACCAAAGGCGATTTTTATAAAAATAAAAAAGTTAAAAAATAGGGATTGACAATACGGTTAAGTTCTGGTAACATATCCAAATGTGAGCGGTAAATCCGACACGATGCTGATGTGGCTCAGAGGTAGAGCACTTCCTTGGTAAGGAAGGGGTCACGGGTTCAATTCCCGTCATCAGCTCTTTTTTATTGCAATAAGGCGCTGCCGTATGATTCTGGCAGCGCCTTATTAATTATCAAGCACTTGTGTGTATATTTTGTTTATTTAGAATAAAAGGAAAAGGCATAGCAAGTGATTACGTTGCTAAGTCCAATTGTTGCATGGTGCCGGCCTGTCCATTCTCATAGAGGAACATACCGGTTTTGCGAATAACACCATTGGTGTGATTATCGCTTAAATTGTTGAGAGAAAAATCCGTATCGCGTGATCCTAAATAGATGGCACCGACGCCAGTCTCGGACAAACTCATCAGATTATCATTGCCATCGGCATCTTTTACCCAGATACGCAGTTTGTCAAAAATCTCATCTGCCTCATCAATCCAGCCGTTACCGTCTTTGTCGTACTGTGCGAGATCCGCGAAACCATTTCCGTTCGAAGTTCCGAATAGTTCAGAACCATCATTAATGATTCCATCTCCGTTTTTATCGAACGCAAGATATCCGCTACCGGACTCTAGCATTGAAATCTCCTCTTCGTTTCCGTCTGCATCCAGATCAAACATAAATTTCTGATCCGATACATCCGCAACATTTCCGTTTAAGTTGATGACAAGCGGATCACATAAGCGCGGCTTTCCGAAATCAATGTAGTTTTCTGCCATCTGTGTGAATTCGCGTGACATTTCTACATCCATGTTAAACGGAATCTCACGTCCATCTGCGGTCTTGACTACACCTTTGGCATCAAAGCAGGTTGTTTCCTGTTCAGAATAATAGAAAAACGTATAGCTTTGTCCGCCCTCGCCAAATTCTGTCGATGCAAGGCTGGTGTCAGAACCTGTACTACCGAGTGTTGTGTCTGCATCTTCCGTTCCATCCTGTGTAAAAGTATTCGTATAGTCACTGTATTTACGCCCAAACAAAATATAGAGCAGATAGTCGATCGCCTGTTCACGAATCTTGTGAAGTGCATTCACACTTTCCTGTAAACTGGTGCGTTTCACACCTCCCGCTGATTGCAACCGTGACATCAGATCTTCCAAAGATTCCTTTTTTGAACCCTGTTCGTTATCTTTTTCTGTGATTTCTTCCTGCTCATTTTCCGTCTGTGAAAACTGTCCCTGCCTGATTTCTTCCTGCTGAACCTGCGCGGCTTTTAAATTAAAAACCGTTGCCCCGGATGCGTTCCAGCGCGTGACGTTCACATAGTCTGCCTGCGTGGAGCGGTAACTTCTGCGGGAGTCCATACGAACCTGATCTGATTGAATAATCAATAATCCATCCTCCTAAACTCCGCCGATTATTTCTTAAATGCATCCTTTCATAAAGGAAATAAAAAAACGGATTCGCGAAAACTTCCTTTCTTTCGTGAAACCGTCCCTGGCTATCTTCTTTATTTGTGCTAACGTTATGGCCAATTTCGTTTGCAATATATGTATCGGCGTAAATCAGAATTTATTTAAGAAAATTGAGAAAAATGTTCATTTTTACACACAGAAAATTGAGAAAAAGTAAAAAGCGTGGTATAGTGAGTGTAGCGTTGCAAAAGCAAACCAGAGCGGAAAGGGTAGGAAATTATGGCAGATAACACAACAGAATCCATGAAGGATTACGAGAAGGAACTTGAGCGCTCCTTCCGTACGATCAATGAAGGAGACATCGTGAGCGGAAGTGTGATTGCGGTATCCGAAGAAGAAGTAACTTTAGATCTGAATTATTACACACAGGGAATCATCAAGGTCGAGAATCTGAGCAATGATCCGGATTTCAATCCGAAGGAGCAGCTGCAGCCGGGCGATGTCATTGAAGCAACGGTTATCAAGGTTGATGATGGCAACGGCAATATCGAATTGTCCAAGAAGGAAGCAAACGATGTGCTGGCATGGGACAAGCTGCAGGAGATGCTTGAGAATGAGACGCAGGTAACCGTCCGGATCAAGGAGAGCGTTCCAAGCGGTGTGGTAGCATTCTTAGAAGGAATCCGTGCATTTATTCCGGCCTCCCAGTTATCGACTGATTATGTGGAAGATACGGACAAGTGGATCGGTAAGGATGTGACTGTGCAGGTAATTACCGTTGACAAAGAGAAGAATCGTCTGGTTCTCTCCGGCAAAGTTGTTGCAAGAAAGCAGCAGGAGGAAGAGAGAAACCATCGTATCGCGATGCTTGTTCCCGGTTCTGTTGTAGAAGGAACGGTCGAGTCGATCATGCCGTATGGTGCTTTTGTCAGCCTCGGTAACGGAATCAGCGGACTGGTTCATATCTCACAGATCAGTCAGAAACGTATCGGTTCGGTACATGAGGTTTTAAAGGAAGGTCAGAAGGTGAAGGCAAAAATCTTGAATACCAACGATGGTAAGGTCAGCCTTAGCATGAAAGCACTTGAGGAGATTATTCCGGATGACGACGTGCAGACGGAAGATGAGGCACAGGCAGAAGAGTATATCTCCAATGAGAGTGCATCGACAAGCCTCGGTTCCTTGTTAGCAGGACTGAAATTATAAATTCATTCTTAGAGAATCAATGAAGCCGGCGGATGCTGGTGTAGATCATCATGTTTACGCATGGTGACATGATAAGCAAAGGCGCTTAGGAGTTATCCTAGGCGCCTTCGTAATATGCAAGAACTTTCTTAATATAATTCTGGGTTTCGGTAAAAGGCGGTACACTGCCATATTTTGCCACATTACCGCTGCCGGCATTATATGCGGCGAGCGCGAGAGAAACATCTCCGTTGTAATTGGCAAGATGCTGGGAAATGACTTTGGCTCCTCCCATAATGTTATCATATGCATTATAGGCATCTGTGATGCCAAGACTCTTGGCCGTTGACGGCATCAGCTGCATGACACCCATCGCGCCGGAGGAACTGGTCGCATTCGGGTTGAAATTGGATTCTGCGTGGGCAATCGCTTTCAGAAGCTTGACATCGACATTGTATTTCGCGGCAGCTTCCTCAAAGTAAGCGTCCAGACTTGTGGATGAGGACGAGGAAGTATTGCCGGATGTAGAGGCTGCAGAACTTGCCTGTGAGCCGGATGTAACCGCTGCTGCAGTATCAATTGTACTTACATTCTGCGAACCTGCGACCGGAATATTCGGAGCAGGATTGAACCCAAGCAGCTTTTGAACCGTCTCGGGTGAAATGCTGCCGGAACTCTGCGCGGCGAGAATCGCATCCACAGCCATCGCCTGCTGGGCGCGTTCTGCGGAGGCTAATACCTCGCGGAAACTGTCGTAGACCGCATCGGTCCGTGCTTCTGTCGATGTAGATTCGGTAATTGTCGAACCCGTTTTATTCACTTCGTCAATATATGGTAAAATCGTTACACTCATGTCTGTATGATAGCACATCAAATGAGAAAGTTAAAGTAAAAGCACGAAAATTGCTTGAATTTGTAATGTAGTTGTTGTAGCATAGATTTCAAAGCGAATCACGTTAGGGTGATGCAATAGTAAAGTTATATCTCCGGAATCTCAATTCTGGAATTAAGGAGAATAGGATCATGGAAAAGAAACCATTTGTAACTAAGAGTCAGGTGGAAGAAATCGTAAAGACATACCCGACACCATTTCATTTATATGACGAGAAAGGAATCCGTGAGAATGCCAAGGCAGTCAAGGAAGCATTTGCATGGAATCCGAATTTCCGCGAGTATTTTGCGGTGAAAGCGACACCGAACCCATACATCCTTAAGATTTTACAGGATTACGACATGGGATGTGACTGTTCTTCCTACACAGAACTGATGCTTGCAAAGTCCTGTGGCTTTGACGGAAAACACATCATGTTCTCATCCAATGATACACCGGCTGAAGAGTTTGCCTATGCAGATGAACTTGGCGCAATCATAAATCTGGATGATTTTACACATATTGATTTCTTAGAGCAGACAATCGGCCATATTCCGGAGACTATCAGCTGTCGCTACAATCCGGGCGGAGTGTTTGAACTGAGTAACGGAATCATGGACAACCCTGGAGATTCCAAGTACGGAATGACCAAGGATCAGATCATTGAAGCATATAAGATTCTTAAAAGCAAAGGTGCGAAACATTTCGGAATCCACGCTTTCCTTGCAAGCAATACCGTAACGAACGAGTATTATCCGAAGCTCGCAAGACAGCTGTTTGAGCTCGTTGTTGAGTTGCGAGACAAGACCGGATGCGATATCTGTTTCGTTAATCTCTCCGGCGGTGTCGGAATTCCTTACACACCGGATAAGGAGCCGAACGATATCCGTGTGATCGGTGAGGGCGTTCATAAAGCATACGATGAAGTGCTTGTTCCGGCAGGAATGGGCGATGTTGCCATCTATTCCGAGATGGGAAGATTCATGCTCGGACCGTATGGCTGCCTCGTTACAAAGGCAATCCATGAGAAACACATCTATAAGGAATACATCGGTGTAGATGCGTGTGCGGCAAACCTGATGCGCCCGGCCATTTACGGTGCTTATCATCATATTACGGTCCTTGGTAAGGAGAATGCGCCATGCGATCATGTATATGATGTGACCGGAAGTCTCTGTGAGAACTGCGATAAATTTGCAGTGGACCGTAATTTGCCGAAGATCGATATGGGCGATTATCTTGTGATCCATGATACCGGAGCACACGGATTCTCTATGGGATACAATTATAACGGACGTCTCCGTTCTGCTGAGTTATTACTGAAGGAAGACGGCAGTGTGAAGATGATCCGTCGTGCCGAGACACCGGAAGATTACTTTGCAACGTTTGATTGCTTTGACGATCTAAAGATCACACGCTAGTTTTTGCATAGGGCTTATGGAAATTGAATACGTGAGTGTTTATTAAGGCGTCACCTTCGGGTGGCGCCTTTTTCCGCTCGCGCGTGAAAGTGTGGCAAGCGCACAATTTAAATTTTAAGACAACGTTAAGAATGGAACATTGTTTGCGAAAGGCAGGTATGGTAAGGTAGAGACGAAATTGGAAACATGTTGAATGTGATGAAAGAAAATTGTCTTGTCGTGTTAATACATCGATAAGAAGGGGATGAATTTCTTAATCAGGGAGGATGTTATGTTAAGTGTAAACAATGTTACGAAGAAATACGGCAAAGTGATCGCGAACGAAAATATCTCGCTTCAGATTGCCGATGGACAGATTGCAGTACTTCTCGGACCGAATGGTGCCGGAAAGTCCACAATTATCAAAAGTATTATCGGTTTTCTCAAATACCAGGGAAGCGTTACGGTCGATGGACTTCTCAACAAGTCAATCGAGGCAAAACGTATTATGGGTTATATTCCTGAGATTCCGTCACTGTACCCAAACCTTACGGTAGATGAACATATGGAATTTGTTGCCCGCGCGTATAAACTCGACAATTATAAGGAATATAAAGAAGAGTTGTTGCGTCGCTTTGAACTGGATGATAAGAAAAAGAAATTCGGTGATGAATTGTCAAAGGGAATGCAGCAGAAACTCAGTATCTGTTGTGGTCTGCTTCCAAAACCGAAGCTGATCCTCTTCGATGAGCCGATGATCGGTCTGGATCCGCATGCAATCAAAGAACTGAAATCGATGCTTTTGGAGTTGAAGCAGCAGGGTGCATCCATTCTTGTCAGCACCCATATGATCGACTCGATTGAGGAACTGTGGGATACGACCTATATTATGATGAAGGGACGTGTAGCAGCAGTTGTGGAGCGAGATAAGATTGCTCAGGGTGACAAGAGCCTGGAGGATATCTTCTTTGAGATTACGGAAGGTGGTGCCGAATGAGACTTTGGGGATATTATGCACTGCATACATTTATCAATACGATAAAGAAGATTTTCAAGAGTAAAGTGGTTGTGGTCATATTATGCAGTATGCTGATCGGTGGTGTGATCGGAGGAAGTGTCGGTTTCATCGGTTCGTTGATTGAAGACCAGGCACAGACGGAAATTGCTACGGATGACCACGGAGATGCTGAAGCGGGTTCCGTCGATTTAGAAGATGGTTTTATGGAAAAATACGCTGCCGAGATCAAAGAAAGCATACCGGCAGCCACGATGATATTACTTCTAGTGGTTGTGCTTTTCGGCATCTACGGAGGCTCGAAGAAAGGAAGCGATATCTTCCTTATGGCAGACGCCAATCTGCTGTTTGCCGCGCCGCTTAAGGCACAGACGGTTCTCATGTTCCGGCTTTCGTTTCAGATGCTGGCGCTTTTGTTTGTCACATTTTATATGGTGTTTCAGGTGCCGAGCCTGAAGCTTTTGCTCGGAATCGATAACTTTGCGATATTCGCGATCTTTCTCGCGTGGGGCATGCTGCTTTTTATGTCAAGGATGATGTCTGTATTCACGTATACACTGACGTCGACCCATGAGCGCTTAAAACAATACGTTGTTCCATTTGTGTTTGCCGTTGCTATCTGCGTTGTAGTTGCAACCGGTTCCGTGTATATGGCAACCGGCAATGATTATATGGCGACGCTTCGCCTGACATATGGAGCAGATTGGTCAAATTACATTCCGGTGTTCGGCTGGTACAAGGCGATGGTTATGAATGCGATCAGTGGAGATGTGATCAGATCATTGTTTTATATGGTGCTCAATCTCATATTCCTGATCGTACTTGTCTGGGGAATCTGGCATATGAAAGCGGATTTTTATGAGGATGCACTTGCCGGAGCTCAGAAGCGTGACGATATGACAAGAGCCACAATGGAAGGGCGCAATGTCAACAAAGACAAGAAACAGTCTGCAAGACGTGCGAAGAAGCTGGAGCGAAAGGCAAAGGGGACATATGAACTGAAAGGCTGGGGCGCATCGGTATTCCTTCACAAGTCGATTATGAATCGAAAGCGCTTCGCAAAGTTTGGTTTTGTGACAAATACGTTGCTTGTGTATCTTGCAATTGGTGGACTCGGATCTGCATTTATGGTCTATAAGACGGATATCCGTGAGATTTCCGTGATCGGGCTGATTATGGCTCTGACCTTATTCTTCCGCAACTTTGGGAATCCGATTGAAATTGAGTCTTCACACAACTGGCTTTTTCTCGTTCCTGAGGATCCGTACAAGAAGGTGCTGTATGCAATCCTTGCCGGAAGTGTGGACTGCGTGCTGGATCTGCTTCCGGGAATTGTGATAGCAACCGTGATCCTTCGCGGAAACCTGTTTATGGCGCTTCTTTGGTTAGTAACACTTGTGGCAATGGATTTCATGTTCTCATGCTTCGGACTTCTGATGCAGGCAATCCTGCCGTCGAATGCGATGGATGTGGTAAAGTCGATGCTGCAGATGATGATCCGTTTCTTCATCATCCTTGTGATCGTGATTGCATTTGCAATCGGCGCAGCATTGCAGGGACTGGCGCTAGGCGCAGTATTCTGCATGTTTGCATCGCTTGCGGTGGGAACGGTATGCTTTGTGGTGTATCCAAGCTTACTGCATCGTGGAATTGGATAAAGAATAAAAAAAATCCCAGAAGTTGATAAACTTCTGGGATTCTTTTGATTTTGCTGACCTCAGCAAAATCGCGAATGCCGGCAGCGGGACTTGAACCCGCACGTGGTTACCCACAACAGATTTTGAGTCTGCATCGTCTGCCATTCCGACACGCCGGCACGAACAAATATTATACTAACACAGCAGAATGAGGATTGCAAGAAGAACTTTCACATTTGAGAGTTTTTTGCGACAATTAATGAAGAAAATCAGCACGAAAAATCAAAAGCGGATATCGCTACATTATTGACGAAAGTTATCATATATGATAACATGATTAAAGTGACAAGATGAGAGAAACGTGGTTAATCCAACAGAACTTGCATATGGAATGGTGAGATTGCGGAAAGCAAGAAGCTTTGTTGGATGGATTTCGATTGAATGATAAAAAGGGGGAATACGGTTAGAGGTATGACGAAGCGAAGTGATGCCAGCCGGGATGTCGCGAAGCAGCTTCGGGATGTGCGCAAGGCGCAGGGGATGACGCAGGAGTCATTGGCGGAACTGGTTGGAACGAAGAAGTCGAATATATCGCGCCTGGAGAGCGGACGGTATAATCCGAGTCTTGATTTTCTGACGAAAGTAGCGGGAGGACTCGGCAAGCAGATTCAGGTGAAGGTGAAATAACAGGCAACGAACAGGAGGAGAACAGGACGTGACAATGAAGTTGGGAAACTACAAGGATAATGATGTGGAATTATGCCGGACAACGAATGACCGGGTGAGCCGACAGACGGCGGAGGCGCTTCTTGAGGAACACATTCCGTTTACGAAGAACAGCAAGCGGGTTCCATTCTTCAAGAGGGAAGAGTACAAGGGAGCAGACAAGGTCTGGGTTATTACGATCAACCCACGCAGATACGGACAGGCAAGACGCGTGATCGATCGCATGGATCGTGTCTATAAGGAACGCCTTGTATTATCGAACTATTAATTCGGATACAACATGGGAGAAAGTAGATTAGAATGATTTGCAGATGGAAGGCTTCTGCTGACGGAAGCAGCGAATCTGAAAAAAGTGTGAAATCCATTCAAAAAGGAACAGAGGTGTGGTAGAATTCTATGAGATGATGCCGTATTTCTGTTCTTTTTTGCTTGGAAATAATTTCTAATTGATGAGATACAATGTCCCTCCAGGAGGAAAAGCTGATGAAACAGGTAAAGCAGTAGTGGCAGATGATATATTATGAAGGAAGATTGAGGTTGATATAGAGATGAAACAGAGAATTCGTTATATGATTGGCTTTGCACTCGTTCCAATCATCGGTTTTTATCTGATGGAGGCATTTGAACATAACGCTTTGGCGGAGGTAAGACAGGAAGCGCAGCTATTTAATATCCTGATCTTCGAACTGATCGCGTGGACGTTGTATCTGCTGATCGGCAGAATGGCTTTGGCACTGCGCATAGAACTTATCATTGCACTCGTGTTTGGCATTACGAATCATTATGTGATGGTATTCCGATCGACACCGTTTGTTCCATGGGATCTGCTTTCCGTGAAGACGGCGGCGAGTGTCGCTGGCAATTATGATTTTACTCCGACAACGAGAATGATCGTTGTTACAGTTTTATTTTTGCTGCTGATGATTGCGGTGCGCATTTTTCGCAAAGCGCCACGCATCAAGCTGCCGATCCGGCTTGGCTCCGCGGTATTATGTGGTTTAGCATTGTGTCTTTTTGTCAATACTTTGCAACAGGAGACGTTCCAGACGAAACATTATCTGTATCCGTTCTTATTTACACCGGCGTACATGACGAAGGTTAACGGTATGGCGGTAACCTTTGCGATGGATCTTGCTTATGTTGCGGTTGACAAACCGGAAGGTTACAGTGCTGACGAAGCAGAAGCAACACTTAAGCAGTATGGGGATACATCGAACGTATTTCCGGATGGAGAGGAAACGGTATCGGATAAAAGTAATAAGAATAATATGGGACAGAGTGATGATGCAAACGGAAGCAAAGCGAATGATTCCGGACAAGGCAAAGAGGATGATCAGCTCCCGAATATCATTGTGATCATGGATGAGGCGTTCTCAGATCTTGCAGTTGTCGGAGACCTTGAGACGAACGAAGATTATATGCCTTTTATGCATAAGATGCAGAAGGGAGCGGACAATGCAATCACCGGATATGCGCAGGTATCTGTGTGCGGCGGCAATACAGCAAATTCCGAGTTTGAGTTTCTGACTGGCAATACGATGTCGTTTCTGCCGAGTGGAAGTATCCCGTATCAGCAGTATATTACAAGAAATACGCCGTCGCTTGCAAGCTATCTGGCGAGCCTTGGATACGAGACTTACGCGCAGCATCCGTATTATGCATCGGGCTGGAACCGCGAGAAGGTTTATCCACTGCTGGGATTTGAACATCTGGATTTCATTGACGATTATGCAAACAAGACCTATGTGCGCAAATATGTCAGCGACGATGCGGACATGCAGCATATTATAGATACTTATGAGAATAAGGAAGAGGGTAAGCCGGCGTTCATCTTCAATGTGACGATGCAGAACCACGGTGGCTACACAGATCAATATGCGAATCTGGAGGAAAGCATTCACGCGACCAATTACAACAGCGAGGTGCTCGACCAATATCTGTCGCTGATCAAACTGACGGATCAGTCACTGGAGAAGCTGGTCAATTATTTCGAGAAAGCGGATGAGAAGACGATCATTGTGTTCTTCGGGGATCACCAGCCGAGCGATACCGTTGCGGCACAGATTCAGAAATCAATGCTTCTCCCCGGCGAAAGCATGTCTGACGAACAACTCCGTCAGCGTTATCTGGTGCCTTATCTTGTGTGGGCAAATTACGATATTGGAAGTGCAACGGGACAGGATACGAGCCTGAACTATCTGTCAGCACAGGTTTTGAAAGCGGCAGGTGTTCCAACGGATGCGTATCAGAATTTCCTGCTGGAGTTAAAGAATTCTTATCCTGTTGTTTCTGCGGCAGGACGCACGGATGGGACAAAGGCGGATGAGGATCTGTTTGCGACATACAAGAAATTACAATACTATAATTTGTTTGAAAAATAACAGACCTGTTAAGACGCGATTCAATCTTCCTTCAATGTGAATATTGTATTATGTGTTAACTTTTGGAAAAAGTTAACATGCAGCATCCGGCCTTCGCGAAGCGAAATCTCATGGCCGGATGTTCCATAGGAGTGTAACATGTTTCATAAAGTCGGTCAGAAAATTGATCAACTGACAAAAAAGAAAGCTTATCCTTATGTGATGGCATTCTTCATACCGTTTGTGATCTGCGTGATCATCTGTATCGGTAATGGGGTCTATCCGTTTGGGGACAACTGTATTCTGCACATTGACATGTATCATCAGTATTGTCCGTTTTTTACAGAGTTTTTAAACAAACTCAGAACCGGCGGAAGTTTGCAGTATTCCTGGAATCTGGGACTTGGATCGGATTTCGTATCGCTGTATGCGTACTATCTGGCGAGCCCGCTCAATTTCCTGATTGTGCTTTGCCCGAAGCGTTTTGTCATTGAATTCATGACGCTTCTGATCCTTGTGAAGGTTGCGGCGAGCGGGCTGAGTTTCTTTTGGTTTCTGAAGTACCATTTTGGAATGGTTGGCAAGGACGGCAGGATGCATAAGAATCAGATGATTCCGGCGCTCGTTTTCTCGACTGGTTATGCGTTGTCCGGTTTCGTTGCAGCGTACAGCTGGGATATCATGTGGATGGACTGTATTGCACTGTTCCCACTCATTATGGTTGGACTCGAAAAACTGGTGAAGGAGCAGAAGGCGTTACTCTACTATGTGACGCTGGCGCTTTGTATCTATGCTAATTATTATATTTCAATCATGATCTGCATCTTTTTGGTGTTTGCCTTCGGTCTGTATTTCTTCCAGGCAAAAGGCCATAGATTTGCGGCAATCCTGCGATTCGCATGGTATTCGCTTCTTGCGGGGGCAAGCTCGGCAATCCTGCTCCTCCCGGAGATTGCGGTACTGGGGGCGTCAGGATCAGCGGAGGGCGGATTCCCGACACAGATCGAATTCTACTTTAATATTATTGCGGAACTTGGCAGAGGCGCTGCGACTGCAGCTGCATATACAGGCAACGATCACTGGCCGAATCTGTATGCGGGCGCATTCAGTCTGCTTCTCGTCTGGCTTTATGTGTTAAATCGAAGAATTAAGATGAGAGAAAAGCTGCCACGTCTTCTAATGCTTGGCTTTTTCCTGGTAAGTTTTGCGAACAAGCAGCTGGATTACATCTGGCATGGCATGCATTTTCCGCAGGCGCTGCCTGGAAGACAGTCTTTTTTGTATATTTTTATGATTCTCGTGATGGGATTTGCGACTGTTCGCAAGTTTAAAGGCACGAAGCTTTGGCACATCGTACTGTCCACAGTCGGAGCGATGAGTCTGCTTCTTTTGAGCGGTCTGGTGGGGGATGAGGAAGTCACCGATGTGATGGCGCTTCTGATTACCGCACTTTTCGTCAGTGTGTATGGCATCTGCCTGATTCTGATCAAACTGACGCGAAAGCAGACAAGGATGATGCTTGCGCAGTTTGCCGTATGGATTGCAATCGCGGAACTTGCGGTCAATATGGCAATCACCGGACTTGGCACAACGAGCCGCGTGGCTTATACGGATAAGCAGGACTTCTATCCAAAGCTTCTTGATATGGCAAAGGAAGATAACGAGAAGATGGGCGGTGACGCCTTTTACCGTGTGGAAGATACCGGAAGAAAGACGAAGAATGACGATGCATTGTACGGCTATCCGTCGGCGACGATTTTCTCTTCGCTGATGAATCTGGATGTCAGCCATCTGTTTCAGAAGTTATATATGGAGGGCGGCAAGAATTTCTATTGTTACAATGGGGCGACACCGCTTTCCTCCGCAATGTTTTCTGTGCGCTACATGCTCTCCGACAATCCGATGGAAGCGGATATGTTTAAGACTTACGTTGGAAGCGAGAACGGAAATTATCTGTACCGCAACAATTATTGTCTGCCACTCGGGTTCATGATGGATGAGGATGCAATTCAGGCGTGGACGGATTCGTCTGCGGGCAGAACCGGTTCGCTGAATGCCCTGGCAACTGCACTTGGATGCGAGGAGAACATGATCAGTACAGTAGACTGTAAGACAGAAGCAGTGGAGGGAGATACCTCGATCGACATCCCGGAGGATGGTTATTACTATGCAGATTACACAACATGCAATTCGGACAGTCTGAATGTCAACCGGAATGATGGATGGAATATGAATTATTCCAAGACGACGCATCGTTACCTGCTGGGACTTGGAAAATGCAAGGCGGGGGATCGAATCCACATCTCCAATACAAATATGGAAACGATTTATTTCAGCGTGTATAAGCTGAACACGGATGTGGTGGAGCAGTGTTATCATACATTGAACCGTCAGACGATGGAACTGACTTCCATGACGGATCGCTCGGTGGAGGGTACCGTTGATGTTAAGGAAGCGGGAAGACTGGTATTGTCGATACCGGCGGATGCTGGATGGACTCTGTATGTAGACGGTAAAGAGACAGAGATTACGCCACTTGCAGATGCGCTGATCGGTGTTCATCTTACTGAAGGCGCGCATACGATCCGGCTGCATTACACAACACCGGGGCTGAAAGCGGGTGCTGCAATCAGCGGTGGAGCGATTGCTCTATTTGCATTGAGTACGCTGTTGGTTCGGTGTAGAAGACGAGTTGAAAGAGTGAGAGAATCAGTGGAAGAGAATACAGGCGAAGTTTAGAAGCGGAATGCAGGCGAGGAGAAGAAAATGAGCAAAATAAGTATCGTGGTGCCGATGTACAATGAACAGGAAGCATTGGACATCCTCTACAGGGAATTGAAGCGTGTGACGGAGACGATTCCGGAGCATGAATTTGAATATCTGTTTGTCAATGATGGGTCGAAGGATGCAACATTGGATGAAATAAAGAAGCTGGCGGAGCAGGATGCGCGTGTGCGTTACGTCTCTTTCTCCCGCAATTTCGGCAAGGAAGCGGCGATGTATGCAGGACTGAAAAGCGCAAGCGGTGATTATGTGGCGCTCATGGATGCGGATCTGCAGGATCCGCCGGCACTTCTTCCACAGATGATCCAAATGATCGAGTCGGGGGAATGCGACAATGTGGCGACCAGACGTGTGAACCGCAAGGGGGAGCCACCGATCCGGTCCTTCTTTGCGAAATGCTTTTATAAAGTGATGCGAAAGCTGACACATATTGAGATTGCGGATGGAGCGCGTGATTACCGGCTGATGAGCAGAGCGATGGTGGATTCGATCCTTTCGGTCAGTGAGTATAACCGCTTTTCCAAAGGAATCTTTGCGTGGGTCGGCTACGAGACCAGGTGGCTGGAGTTTGAGAATGTGGAACGTGCAGCGGGAGAGACGAAGTGGAGCTTCTGGAAACTGGTGCGCTACTCGTTTGACGGAATTGTCAATTTCTCGGATACACCGCTTCGGATTTCTTCGTATCTGGGACTGCTTCTTACGGGACTTTCCTTTGTCGCCATTATTATAGAAGTAATCCGTGCGTTAGTGTTTGGTGATCCGGTTGCCGGATGGCCGTCACTTGTGTGTATCATCACGTTTATCGGTGGAATCCAGCTTTTCTGCATGGGTATCATGGGACAGTATATTGCAAAGACTTACATGGAGGTCAAACGGAGACCGCATTATATCGTGAAAGAGAGCAATATAGAAGAATTTGACGCATAAAACAAAGTTTTATATAATGATACAAAAGGTCAACAGATGAGGATGGAGCGATTTTCTGAAGAAAATCAGCGGAATCCGAATGGGGGTAGAATTGCGGGAGTTGCAAAGCAACGGAGCAATTCGTGTATCATATTAAAATACAACAGAGACAATCGTTCCCTGAGGAGATAAACAATACATGAAAATAAAGAGAAAAAGAGGGCGCATGAAGAGCGTGATCGTCAGTCTGGCGCTTTTGATTACAAGTGTGGCTGCAGTCCCTTGCATTCATGCGGTGGCAGATACGAAGGACACACAGTTCGAGTCGCAGATGAAGGCGGCGGGATTCCCGACCAGTTATCTGGACAGTCTGAGTGCATTACATAAGAAGTACCCCAACTGGCAGTTCGAGGCAGTAAGCACCGGACTGAATTGGGATGATGTCATCAAGAATGAGAGCAAGAATGGTGTCAATCTTGTCCCGAAAAGCGGCAACGATTCCACCAAGTCGACAGCCTCCGGGGCATACGACTGGACGACCAATACGTGGACAATCTACGACGGATCCTCGTGGGTGGCAGCGAGTTCAACCTATATCGCGTATTATATGGATCCGCGCAATTTCTTAAATGATACTGACATCTTTCAGTTTGAAAGTTTAAGCTACAGTAAGTCACAGACCAGGGCGGGCGTATCGGCAATCCTTGCGGGAACCTTTATGGCAAAGGAAATCGAGGATGCGGACGGCACAACATTAAATTATGCCGATGCATTTATGAAGATTGGTGAAACACGCAAGATCAGCCCCTATCACCTGGCGTCGCGTGTGCGACAGGAACAGGGAACGGGCGGAACGAGTTCGCTGATTTCCGGAACGTACAGCGGATACGAGGGTTATTATAATTACTTCAATTTTGGTGCATCCGGAGTTGGCTCGGCAGCCGTCATCAAGAACGGACTGGCATACGCAAAGTCCAAGGGGTGGGATACCCGTTATAAATCATTGGACGGAGGCGCGCAGCTTCTGGCAAAGAATTATATATCGGTCGGACAGGATACGCTGTATTTTCAGAAATTCAATGTGGTAAATGCGAGCAATCTGTACGGACATCAGTATATGAGCAACCTGACTGCTGCTTACACGGAAGGCAGGAAGCTTGGACAGGGATATACGGATAAGCAGCAGGCATTCGTGTTTCGGATTCCGGTCTACACTTCGATGCCGGATCAGGCATCGGCTTTTACGGCAACGGGTAATCCGAACAATTATCTGAAGACACTTTCCGTCACCGGACAGACACTGACACCGGGATTTACCGGTGCAACGACTTCCTATTCGCTTGTCGTAGATAACAGTGTGGAGTCTATCAAAGTGAATGCGACTGCGGTTGCATCCACCTCTACGGTTTCCGGAACAGGAACCGTGAGCCTGAAGGTTGGAAGTAATACGGTTTCTGTGAAATGCAAGTCACAGAGTGGATCGACGAAGACGTACAAATTGACGGTTGTTCGGCAGGAGGGCGAGGAAGCAAGCAAGGTGCCGACCTCCAAAACGTATACCGTCGGAAGCAAATATATTACCGGAATCCAGCCGGGGACGAAGGCTTCGACGGTGCTTAAGAATCTTACCGCATCCGGCGCAACTTTAAAACTCGTCGGTACAGACGGCAAGAAGAAAAGCGGTGCAGTTGTAACATCGGATGTCGTGCAGCTGTATGATGGAAGCGGTAAGAAGATTTCTTCTTACACGATCGTTATCTACGGTGACGTGAACGGAGATGGTGAAATCAATGTACTTGATATGATCAAGGTGAACCGCCACGTGCTCGGTCTTACCAAGCTGAGTGGTGCTTATCTGGAGGCAGGGGATGCAAACCGTGCGGGAGATGGTGTCAATGTACTTGATATGATCTATATCAATCGCCATTCGCTAGGACTTGCAACAATCCGGCAGTAATGTCTGCCTGTAAATGGTCTTATATGTCTGTAACGCAGCGCAGCTTATGATAAAAAGGAAAAGGATAAAGCTATGAAAGAGTTAAAGATGACACAACATAAGGATGAGGCTGGCAAAAAGCGCAGATTGCGATTCATTTCTTCACTTTTTGCAATAATTCTGATGCTTGGCTGCATCATGATCCCGGATACGAACGCCCAGGCGAGCAGCCTTTCTGTCGGCGTCAGTGCATCTTCCGTGAAGATCGGTGACACTGTTACGGTATCAATCACGGTCCCGGCTGGCGTGTCGGCAACTGTTAATGTGACATATCCGTCAGGAACATTTTCTTTCAGTTCCGCTTCGGATACTGCCAGCGCGAACGGCGGTACGGTATCAATGACGATCGGAAGCTACGGAAGCAGCAATACGAAGACGACCGGAACGATGAAGTTTAAGGCAAAGGCTGCGGGAAGTGCGACTTTTTCCGCATCGGCACCGATTGCCGGTAATCAGGATGGAGATCGTGTGAGTGTTGGTGGTGCAAGTGCTTCGGTGCGTGTCAAGAATGAGGCAAATGAGAACAATAGCAATAAATCGGATAGCAGTAACGGCTCCGATACATCCGATAACAATTCGGATGACAATAAGACAAAATCGGCGGATAATTCGCTGGCATCTCTGACCTTGTCAAGTGGATCGCTTTCTCCGGCATTCAAATATAGTGTAACCAATTATACCGCAGAGGTCGCAAACGATGTGACATCCGTTGTTGTATCTGCGAAGACGAGCAACGCCAACGCAACGGTGGAATCAGTAAAAGGCGGCGAGAATCTATCGGTCGGTGCCAACAAGATCCAGATTGTCGTGAAGGCAGAGAATGGTGTGACCGCAACTTACACCATCACGGTTACGAGAAAAGAATCCGGTGATAATACGGATGAACCGGAACCGGACAATACCGATGAGCCGCAGGAGCAGTGTTACGACATCGGCGGTGTCAAGATGTATCCGTCCGAGGATGGTGACGAGTCGCAGATTCCGGAAGAATTTGCATTAAGTGAGATTACGCTTTGGGAGAAAGCATATCCTTGTTGGGTAAACGATACGATCGGTTCCGATGTCGGACTCATCTATCTGGTCGATGAGAATCAGGAGAACGGTGCGTGGTACCGCATCAGCGAGGCTTCGCCGTATGAGGCAAAACCGTTTATCTGCTTTAAGTCCGAGTATGGATATATTATTGCGACACCGGAGAAGATGAATGAGACAGCACCTGCAGGTTACACTTCTGAGACAATTAATATAGAAGGAAAAGGCGTTGCAGATGCATTCGTGAAAGCTGGGGATGAGGAAAATTGTCTCATCTATGCAGTCAACCAGGATGGTGTGTACGGATTGTATCAGTACGATCTGCAGGATCGCACCTATATGCGCTACAAAGAAGCACCGGTTGCAGAAGATACGCAGGTGACAGAAGAACCGACAATCGAGGACAGTACAAAGGTCAGTGATCTGGAGAGCCAGAACCGTCTGCTTTTCTACGCCTTCATTGTTGTCGTGGCAATCCTTCTCATTGTGATCGTTATCCTTGTCGTCAAGAGAAGACATGACGGCGATGATTATGCGGATGATGACGATTACGAGGAAGAGGACGAAGAGGAAGAAGAGGAAGAAGACACAGACAGTGCATCGAATGATGTAGGATACCGCATGGATGAATTAGATCTGTCAGATGAGCGTGCAGGCGCAAGCAAGCGTTATGACCGAAGTGCGTTTCTGACCGGGGATGAAGTGACTGCGGAGGACGCAGAACCGGACGAGACAGCTGAGGAACAGACCAACATTGAGGTTGAGCCGGAATCGGAGATTACAGACGAAGAATCGACAAGTGCAGAAAATCCAATTGTGTCAGAAGCAGCAGTAACTGAGGCGGAAACCTCAGAGGTTACAACAAATACCGTAGATCTTGAGGCGGTACTTGCGCAGGCGGTTGCAGAGACGATGGACGAGAGTGCGGATGGCAAGGGGAAGAGCGCTGAGGAAAGCGAGGAGACCATAAGCAGCGAAGAAGATGACGCGGCGGTACAGGAAGAAATTGAGGAGGAGAGACCGCGCAGGGATAAGCATAAGAAGAAGTCCTACCGGGAGAAAATAAGAGAATCAATGGACGACTTTGAAGATGAGGATGAGTTCGGCTTTGAGGATGACGAAGACGATTATGACGATGAGCCGAAGAAATCCAGAAAAGAAAAGAAAGAGAAACACGGTTTCTTCGGTCGTAAAAAGAAGAACGATGAAGACGAGGGTGATGATATCGAATTCCTCGATCTGTAATCGCATTTTAGGAGGCAATATAGAGTGAGACCATATACAGATAAGGCAAAGAAAGCAATTAGTTACGCTAACCGCCTGTCGAAGTCTATGCAGTGCAATTATGTTGGTACGGAACATATTCTGGCAGGACTTCTGCGTGAGGGGAGCGGCGTGGCGGCAGAGGTACTTGCCGCAAACAACATTGAATTGGACAAATTACTCGAGCTGATCAATGAACTGGTCGCTCCGGGCGAGGATATCGCGGTATTGGATCGTGACGGAGAGACACCGCGCACACAGGCTGTGCTTGAGCGTGCAGAGGAGATTGCGGAGCGCTTTGACTGCGATGAGATCGGAACGGAGCATCTGCTTCTTTCTATGATCAAGGAGGGAGACTGTGCTGCATGCCGTCTTCTGAATACAATGGGAGCAAACCCGCAGAAGCTGTTCGTCGACATCTTAGGCGCAATGGGTGAAGATCCGGCGCGTTACCGCGACGAAATCCAGCGAGGCAGAGCAGATAACAGTGCTTCACTGACACCTACACTTGACCAGTATTCGAGAGACCTTACCGCTTTGGCGCGTGCGGGAATGCTTGATCCTGTAATCGGACGTAAGAACGAGACGGAGCGCGTGCTTCAGATCCTCTGTCGCAGAGGCAAGAACAATCCGTGTCTGATCGGCGAGCCGGGTGTCGGCAAGACGGCAATCGTGGAAGGCATTGCACAGAATCTGGTCAATGGAACCGTTCCGGACATTGTTGCCGGTAAACGCCTGGTTTCTCTTGATATGTCCGGTCTTGTGGCAAAATCCAAGTACCGCGGAGAATTTGAGGAACGCATTAAGAAAGTTATTAACGAAGTGGCAGCAGCCGGTAATGTCATGCTTTTTATCGACGAACTGCATACGATCATCGGAGCCGGTGGTGCGGAAGGCTCGCTTGATGCGTCCAATATTTTAAAACCGGCGCTCGCAAGGGGCGAAGTGCAGGTGATCGGTGCCACGACGATTGAAGAGTACAGAAAATATATCGAGAAGGATGCAGCGCTTGAACGCCGTTTCCAGCCGGTACAGGTGGGAGAACCGACCGAGGAAGAGTCTATCGAGATCTTGAAGGGGCTTCGTGGCTTGTACGAGAAGCATCATAATGTAGAGATTACGGATGAGGGCGTGGAGGCAGCCGTGCGTCTGTCTGCGCGTTACGTCAATGACCGTTTCCTGCCGGATAAGGCAATCGACCTCATGGATGAGGCTGCAGCCAAGAGTCGTCTCGGTGTCATGCGCGATCCACAGGATGCAATTCTGAAAAAGCAGGAGATCCGTCAGGCGGAACTTGATTTAGAAGATGCGCTGCGCGAGGGAGATATCGAGCGTGCACGCACATTAAAATCTGCCAGAGAAGACTTAGAACTTCAGTGGGAGAAATTAAATAAGAAGAATCAGCGCGCGGATAAGAGAAGAAAGCCGGTAGTCGGCGAGAATGAGATTGCGGAAGTGGTTGCAGGCTGGACGAAGATTCCGGTCAGCAAGCTGACAGAAAATGAAGCGGCACGTCTGCAGAAACTGGAAGAGACACTGCACAAGCGCGTGATCGGTCAGGAGGAGGCGGTATCGGCTGTGGCAAAGGCTGTACGCAGAGGCCGTGTGGGTCTTAAGGATCCGAAGCGTCCAATCGGTTCCTTCTTATTCCTCGGACCGACCGGTGTCGGTAAGACGGAGGTGTCAAAGGCACTTGCAGAGGCAGTATTTGGTAACGAAGATGCGATGATCCGTGTGGATATGTCGGAGTATATGGAGAAGCACAGTGTTTCCAAGATGATCGGATCACCGCCAGGATATGTCGGACATGAGGACGGTGGACAGCTCTCAGAGAAAGTGCGCAGAAATCCGTTTTCCGTTGTGCTTTTTGATGAAATCGAGAAGGCTCATCCGGATGTGTTCAATATCTTACTCCAGGTGCTTGACGATGGTCATATTACCGACTCGCAGGGACGTAAAGTAGATTTCAAGAACACCATTATCATCATGACCAGCAACGCCGGTGCGCAGTCGATCATCGAGCCGAAGAAGCTTGGTTTCGGTGTGCATGAGGATGAGAAGCAGGATCATGAGCGGATGAAGAACAGCGTGATGGAGGAAGTGAAACGCCTTTTCAAACCGGAATTCTTAAACCGAATCGATGAGACGATCGTATTCCGTGCACTCAACAAGGATGATATGAAGCAGATCGTAACGCTGATGGCATCTGAATTGCAGAAACGCTGCAGGGAGCAGCTGCAGATCGAACTTGTGATCCGTGACGCAGCCAAGGCATATATTGTGGAGAAGGCATACGACAGAAAGTACGGTGCAAGACCGCTTCGTCGCAAGATTCAGGATGAAATCGAGGATCGGCTTGCAGAGGAGATTATCGCGGGCAAAGTGAAAGCCGGGGATCGCGTGGTTGTGACGACGAAGCATAAAGAGTTAATTGTGGAGAAGGACTAGCGCTGTTCGTTGAATTTATAATGAATAAGAGTGCATACATGACGGATAAAAGATTTGTTGTGTATGCATTTCATTTTTGTGGCAATTGCGACGAGAATGAAACTATGAAGAATGCTATAAATGGATGCAAAGAAAATGTGATGTTAGAATAAAAAATGCGACACTAGAAAGAAGAAAAATTGTGATGCGGAATCGGAAAAATGATTGTATCAGACTGGCAAGAGTGTTATAATTTGAGTATCAAATTTACGACTTAAGAGAGTGTGCATGCGACATTAAAATATGCATGTGCAAAGGTGATCGATTCCGTAAGGGGATGCATTACAAGTCATATACAGGAGGAGAAAAATGGCTGCAATCAGTGAATTAATCCGTACCGAGGCCAATGGTACACTCAGCTTTGGAGATTATACATTAGGAGCGAAGGCAAAGCTGGACAATTACGACTTTAACGGTGACAAATACAAGGTTAAGACATTCAAGGAGATTACGAAGTTAGAGCGTAATGGACTTTTTGTATATGAGTCTGTTCCTGGTACAGCAGTAACCGATTTTGATCAGACAGAGAATACGGTTGCGTTTACCGTAGAGGGACCGGAAGATGCACAGATTACACTGGAACTTGAGGAGGAGACCGAGTATGAGATCTCCATCGACGGAAAATCCGCAGGAACCATGAAGACTAATCTGGGCGGCAAGCTGAGCATGAGTGTAGAACTTGAGGGCGCAGACAAAGTAGCAATCAAGGTGGAGAAGAGATAATATATGGCAAAAGCAAAAACGAGCGCGTTTTTTTGCCAGAATTGTGGATATGAGTCCGCCAAATGGATGGGACAGTGTCCGGGATGTAAAGAGTGGAATACCTTCGTTGAGGAACTGGTAGACCGGAAAGCGTTAAGCGGATCCGGGAAGAGAAAGCCAGCTTCTGAGGCGAAGCCTGTTCCACTCTCTTCTGTTGTGGCATCAAATGAGGAACGCGTCAGTACAAATATGAAAGAATTGGATCGTGTGCTCGGCGGAGGAATTGTGCGTGGTTCGCTTGTGCTCGTGGGCGGTGATCCAGGAATCGGTAAGTCGACACTTCTGCTTCAGGTGTGCCGGAATCTATCGGCGCAGGGACAGTCTGTATTGTATGTTTCGGGCGAGGAGTCGCTGCAGCAGATTAAGATCCGGGCGGAGCGCATCGGAACATTTACGGATCATCTGCAACTTTTATGTGAGACGAATCTGGATCTGATCCGTGAGGTGATCGAGCGGCAGAAGCCACAGATCGTTGTGATCGACAGTGTGCAGACGATGTACAACGACAGTGTCGGATCTGCGCCGGGAAGCGTGTCGCAGGTGCGTGAGGCAACGTCTGTCCTCATGCAGATCGCCAAGGGGATGGATATCTCTATCTTTATTGTTGGCCATGTGACCAAGGAAGGTGTCGTGGCGGGACCGCGTGTGCTTGAACACATGGTGGACACCGTCTTGTATTTTGAAGGGGATCGGCACGAGAGTTACCGCATTCTGCGCGGCGTGAAGAATCGCTTCGGCTCGACGAATGAGATTGGTGTCTTTGAGATGCGTGCAGAGGGGCTTGCAGAAGTGGAGAACCCTTCGGAGTATATGTTAAGTGGTAAGCCGGCAGATGCATCGGGATCTGTGGTGGCTTGTTCCGTAGAAGGCACACGCCCGATCCTGCTTGAGATTCAGGCACTTATCTGCCACAGTTATTTTAATAATCCGCGCCGTACTGCAACCGGTACGGACTTTAACCGTGTCAATTTACTACTTGCAGTCCTGGAGAAGCGGCTCGGCATGCAGCTTTCCGACTGTGATGCTTATGTCAATATCGCGGGTGGAATCCGTATGAATGAACCGGCGATCGATCTTGGTATCGTTCTTGCAATCATATCCAGCAAACTGGATCTCACGATCGATGAGAAGACGATCTGCTTCGGTGAGGTTGGACTCAGTGGCGAAGTCCGAGGTGTGACGATGGCGGAGCAGCGTGTCGCCGAGGCTGCCAAGCTTGGTTTCAAGAGATGCATTCTTCCAAGTGTCTGTCTGGGCGCAGCGAAGGGAGTCAAAGGGATTGAATTGGTCGGTGTCAGCAATGTGAGAGAGGCGTTGGAGGCAATCCAATAAGACAATGATAGAACAAGAGGAGAGGCTTCTTCGATGTGCACAAAGTGTTGTGCATACGAGGGAGCCTCTCTTTTTGTTCGTAAGTGCGGGAGTGCGGCAGGCGCGCGGAGAGGAGGCGGAGCGAAGGGGAGGGAAAGTGTGGACGCGCGGAGAAATGAAATGTATTATGTCGGGCGGGGCGAAGAGAAGGAGGAAGAAGGGGAAAAGCCCCGGAGAAAGAAGAGAGCGGGGCGAAGAGGAGTAGAAAGAAGTGAAAAAGCCCCGGAGGAAGAAGAAAGCGGGGCGAAGAAGAAGAAAAAGAAGTGAAAAAGCCCCGGAGGAAGAAGAGAGCGGGGCGAAGAAGAAGGAAAAGCAGGAAAAAAGCCCCGGAGGAAGAAGAAAGCGGGGCGAAGGAGAAGAAAAAGAAGTGAAAAAGCCCCGGAGGAAGAAGAAAGCGGGGCGAAGAAGAAGGAAAAGCAGGAAAAAAGCCCCGGAGGAAGAAGAAAGCGGGGCGAAGGAGAAGGAAAAGCAGGAAAAAAGCCCCAGAGGAAGAAGAAAGCGGGGCGAAGGAGAGGGAAAAGAAGGGAAGAAGCCCCGCAAAAGAAATGAAATGGTCGCGCGGAGAAAAACATGGAAGGATCTGTACCCATTTAAGGGTACAGATCTGTGCAGGGAAGTGTATCCGCGCGGAAATTAATTGTCTTTTAATGAATATGTGCAGAGAATTTGATCTAATTTTTCAAATGTGAGAGGAGCATCATTGGTTTCATATGAGGTAATAAGATTTATAGAAGGATATATTTGATTAGAAATATATTGTTGCATTTTCAAATGATATGCCTTCTGGTATTCTTTGTTATCCATTAATCCGAAATGTTCCCAATATATGACCTTCCCAGATTGAGGATGTAGAATTGTGAAATCGGGATAAAGTTTTGTACCATTTAACGATAATGCACATTCATAGCGAAAAGGAACGCGATTCGTATGTAATGCCATAGAGATCATTGCTTCTGATTTTGAACGGACTGAGAAACCGAGATTTGTTGGATGAACCAAATGCTCAGGATGAGAGGGGTTCTGTTCATAAGGCTGATTCAACCATTGATCAGCATTCATACCTCTAGGCGAAAAGTAGGGTGAAATAAGCTCTGCATAACCGTAATCGGGTTGAAACATCAAATCTGATTGGCAATCTTTAGAAGTATTATGATGTGAAAGGTAGCATTGTAACGCTTTTAATTCCGACTCGACTTCACGCAGTTTCAATGAAAGATATTTCTTACAAGCAAGCTTTTCGGCAAGTGGTCGCTCACGTTTGGGAAGGTAGTGGCGTCCGTTTTCGGAAACAATGTACCATTTGAAACGATTTTGATTTCGAGTGCAGCATAATCTCGCTGGAGGATAATCACTAATCTCTGATTGTAATTGCTTCTGTAGTTCTTTTAATCTTTCGAATTCGTTTTTAATTATGTTATATAAAATAAGATAACCTCCTTTATGAACTATTGTTAATAAATCAATATGAATTTCTATAACTGTAGGGATACAAAGAGAGTTGCGTTGATATTAGATTGAAGAACTATCTAATATGAAAAGAACTAGAAAGCAACTTCTATATACATATGAGAAAAAAGATACATTCAGCATATCTTAGGAGTCAGAATAAGTCAATTGCTTTGTTGAAAAAAGAAAATGCAAAAAAATGAAATTTGTTGTTGACAATGGTTGGACTGCATGATATTATAATTAAGCTGACTCGTGAGGCACGACAGAAATCGATGCGAATCGCGATGAAAGCAAAAAATAAATTAAAAAAGTTGTTGACAAGCGATCAAACATCTGATACAATATAGAAGTTGTCGCTGATAACGACAAAACAAAGAACCTTGATAACTGAACAGTGAAAAACCTTGAAAGATTTTGAGAATAATTCAAGAACGCTTCTATTAAAGAAGCAACCTTAAAACAGTAAATCAGGACATTGTTTCTGATTAATTGCCAGATTAATTCTGGCGGGAAAAAACTTTTTAACATGAGAGTTTGATCCTGGCTCAGGATGAACGCTGGCGGCGTG
>SAMEA104315423__coassemble_1801_pt1 | contig 37638 bp, 37 predicted proteins | sample SAMEA104315423__metabat2_low_PE_012 | metagenome-assembled genome bin SAMEA104315423 (sample SAMEA104315423) | gut metagenome | biome: Monkey gut; feature: monkey-associated habitat; material: faeces | place: China | collected 2013 | reverse complement strand
TGAAAAAGAAATTTTTTGCTAATTTATGGTTGACTTTTCATAGCTGGTCTCCTTTTAAAACCATTTCTTCTATTTAGGAAACTCCTACCAGATAAAACACCACTTGTTTTTTATTCTGATTAGAAATTTTTTGGGATATATATTGATACTTTAGTATACAATAAGGCAGTAAATTTGTTAATGTTTATTCATTAATTGACTTGTTTGCATTGTAAATCACTTGTTTTTTATCCCTTACTCTACTATAATCATTTTTGAATATATGTCTAAAAGCAAAGGAGAGCTGCCATGACAGCAAACGATTTAATTGATAAATCCATCCACATTATCACCGAATACTACAATAACAATCTCCAACCCTATTTTGACAGTATAAGCGAAGATGTGTTGTGGATTGGTCCTGCTGAGAGACAGGAAATACGGGGACGTGAACAAGTTATTTCCACATTCTCAGCAGAGGTACACGGACTAAGTTTCACAATGGGATCGATACGTGCAATCTGTATTTCTCCCAGCAAAACCGCACATGAGGTTATCCTGCAATATGAAATCTATACCCATTATCCTGATGGAAATACAGATTTACACAATCAAAGGCTTCACTACTCCTGGTACAAAAAAAGGGTACACACAGAAAGCGGTTCTGATTTCCGCTGGGAGATCGCTGTTCTTCACATCAGTAACGCATGGCCATGCGACAGCAGAGACACCATTTATCCGATACACTATCAAAGTTTAGGCTTGCCGGTACGGTTGGTTGAAAAGCCGGAGCGTTACATGACTGTCACAGCGAATGACATGAGTGTGCACCGCATTCCAATAAACCATCTGCTATATATTGAAACAATAAAAAGAACTGCAAAGCTTCGTATTCACACAAGCACGGATACAATTATTGTAAATGGCACACTCCCGGACTTTGAAAAAACATACTCTGATTTCCTGCTTCGCATTCATTCAGGTTTTCTCATCAATCCTGAATGTGTCAGCAAAATTGAACGATTCACCGTTACCATGTCAAACGGTGCGAAGCTTCCTGTTCCCGAAAAAAAATATACCACCATCAAACGCCTGATACTCACAAACTTACAATCCAACTGAGTAATTTGAAACTCCTGCATTCTCGAATACATCGAATTCATCTATTCTGAAATCCATCTGATACGATGACTTTCAGATACAAAGAAAGACCGCTCACTTTCAATTTTTCTTGAAAATGAACGGTCCTTCACGCTTCTGTTATTTAGTTGAATGATGATGATATTACTTTCTCTTTGATGTGTTTCCGAAGCCGCAGTCCAATACGACTGAGACATTCACACCATCTGAAATTGCTTTTTGGTATGTTTTCCGGTCACTCTGGTCAAACCGAAAAAACCTCTCAAAGTACTGGAAGTCGAGAAGTTTTACGAATCCGTCCGATGTAGTGCAACTACCGTCTCAAGTGTCGGAAACTTTTCCAAGGTAACAGTATGCTCATCAGACTGCTCTTTATCCAAAGAAATACCATCAACTCGAACTACTTCCTTGCCATCTCTAAGAATCGGTACCGGAAATTGAAACTTGATATTCCTAATCCAATTACCATCTTCTCGTCTTTCTGGAAATATATCAATACGCTCAATAAATGCCTGCATAAACTGTTTCTTTTCAGCATCCGTACATTCTGCATATAATTCATTAAATGCGTTCAAAAAGCCGTATATGCTGTCAGCATCAATCTGATTTTTCTTAAGTTCATATACCTGAGACTTCAAATCTGCGATTGCCTCTTCCACTTCATCTATTTTATCATATTGGGTATCTAATCGTCTCTGTAAATCTGAAATTTTTTTATCGTAATGAATATCTGTAACATCCAAATTATCCATCTGCTGTTCAAGACGTGTTTTAATTGTCTCTGCCTGATGGAGATTTGCGTTTAATACAGATAACTGCTTTTCCAGATCAGAAGTATCAACTGTTGCCCCGATTCTGTCTTGAATGGCATCCTTGAATTTTCCTTCCCTAGTCATTGCCGTAATCAATTTTGCAAGCACATCATCAATTTGAGACTGTTCAATGTTACATCGAAAAGTACATTTATGTCCTGTGGCATTTACTGTATTCTTGCAATAGTAATAATATCTGGTTTTCTTATCTTTCCGCCCTGCTTTTGCAATGTTGCCATACATTCCTTTTCCACAACATGGACATTTCAATATTCCTGACAAAATATGTGCATGCTCCGGATCATGAATTTTTTCTCTTCTGTAATTATTTTTAGAGCGTTTCTCCTGTGCAAGATTCCAGTCCTCCTCAGAAATAATTGCTTCATGGATTCCCTCATATACAGGGAACTCCGATTGTTCCACTACATGCGTTTCATTACGGGTTCCCGTTTTCTTTTCGGTTCGCCTGCGTCCGTATGCTATCTTCCCCATATACACCGGGTTATCAATAATCTTTTTGATAAAACTTGATGAGAAACCGGGAATTGTTCCGTTTTGACGTAATTTCTTTGTATAACCATGATTATTCAAATAATTGGCAACGCCATTGATTCCATCATTGGTATGAATATACCGATCAAAAATCATTTGAATAATTTCCACTTCATCCTCTGCAATGACAAGTTCTCCATTTTCCAGCTTATATCCATAAGGTGCAAATCCACCGTTCCATTTTCCTTCTCTGGCTTTTTGCTCACGTCCTGCCATCGTCTGTACTCTTATGTTCTCACGTTCCATCTCTGCTACAGCAGCAATAATAGATATAAGCAGTTTACCGGCTTCTTTTGAGCTGTCAATTCCATCTTCTACACAGATAAGATTCACACCATAATCCTGCATAAGCTGTAAAGAGCTGAGCACATCCGCTGCATTTCTGCCAAATCGTGATAATTTAAATACAAGGACGAAATCAACTCCGTCCTTGCCATCTTCAATATCATTCAACATCCGCATAAATTCCTGACGACCTTTTATATTCTTACCGGAATGTCCTTCATCAGAATATTCTCCAACAATCTTCATATCTTGAAATTCTGCATATTTTCTTAGCTTGTCCTTCTGTGCATCAAGACTATAGCCGTCAACCTGAATTGCTGTAGATACACGAGTATATATGTAACATCTTGTTTTCTTCTTCAATAGTCTCACACTCCTATATTATTCATTTGTCAACTTTCCAGACTGCTCAGCAAGCTTTTTCTCTTCTCTCTTCACTCTACGTTCCAGTTTCTTAATATCTTCCGATGCTGGTAAATTTTCCGGTTTAATTCCTCTTTGTCCAAGCATGTCCCTAACAGAAGTATTATTTTCCACATGTTCAACAGTGATTGCAGATTCTCCTTGCAAGTCCTTTTCTTCAACATTATAATTTGTCATTTCAGTTGCAAGATTTTTTGCGGCAATGGTAAGTGTTGGCAGGAAATCCGCAAGTGGTCTTTTATCCTGTACTCCCAAACGTTCTTTCATCTGTTTCGTGGTAAATCCACCAAATAAAGCCTGATCTCCTTTAGACCGAATACGACCAAATCCAGCATCATCTACTCCACGTTCATAAATATTTTGAGACAATCTTTTTTCCGATTCCCTTAATTTTCCTCTTGCCTCTGTTCTTTCGATATAAGAAATTCTTTCTTCAATCAATTCCTGTTTTCTAGTCTGAACCGCAAAATAGCTTTGTGCAAAAGCAATCTGTTCCTTTCGTGGATCTCCATTTTCAGCAATAAGATAACATGCATAACGAGTAAGCATATAATCTTCAACTTCACGAAGTGCACCGTTTCCAACTTCAATTGTATTGTTAATTCTTGAAAAATGATCTTCTGCTACGTTTCCATTATTCTCACATGAAATCATTGCTTTATTTATTGCATTATCAAAATTTCTCCATTGAACATAATCCAATAATTTCATTAGTTCTCTTGCATACCAATACTCAATGCCATCCGCTTCATGTCGGATATCATCAAATTTTCTTCTGTACAATTCTATTATTCTCTTTTCCATCCAAATTTCCTCCTCTTATGAACATATTGCTGACACCAGCAATATGTTTTTTACTATTATTTTTTTCAATTACTCTATCGCATTCTCATTTGTGCTCCTTATCTTGTCATAATACGCTTTATACCTGTAAATCGTCCTCTCACTGACATTATTGCGATTTGCAATCTCTACCATAGTCATTCCACTTTCATAACCAGCAACAAAATCATTGTAGATTGCCATCCACTTGGCATTGTGCTTCTGGCGTCCGCTCATTTTTCTGTTTTTATAATACTCCAGTTCTTCACGCAGCTTCTCATTCTCTCTTTCTAATTCTGCAATTCTCTTAAGCGCTGCTTCCAGTGTTTCAATATTTTCCATTTTCATTCTCTCCGTTTATGTCATTTTCATTTTGACTTTATTATAAATTGGATTTATGTGTAAGTCAATCTGATATTGTCATGCAGCACTTTTTTTCATAACAAACTTCCACTTCTTCATATTTTCTGCATATTTTCTATATCGATTTACCACAAGCTCTTTCCAAAAGCATTCTACATGAATACTTCTTAGCCATTCTTCTACAGCCCACTTTCTTTTTAACACCGGACCATATTTCATAATCATATTAGTGATAACATCGGTGCATCGTTCAAATGCTGCATTTTCCTTTGCGTCTTCATAATACTTTATTCTCATTTCCTATTTCTCCATTTCTTTAACTGAATTTCTGGTGTCCATTCGGAAGTTTCCGGCTGTAAAATATCATGAACATAGATTTTATTCGGCTTTCCCAATCCCTGGTGTCTGCGGTAGATCAACCCATGCTGTTCCAATTCTATCAGCATTTTATTGACCTTCTTGTTTCCCAGATTCATCAAATTCATAATTTCTTCGATTGTGAAAATGATATAGGTAATTCCATATTCATCACGCCATGCGTCTCCATTGGAGTCTGACAGGCACTTGCGATCCAGCAGTATTCCATATAATACTTTTGCCGCATTCGTCATGTCTCTGAACATGTCTTCCTTAAAAAATCTCTTAGGTATTCTGTAAAACTTATAATCAAAAGTTACATTTTCCATTGTCTTATCCTCTCTTTCATTCCTAATTTCGCTACTTGGCAAGCAGTGCATTTGTACACACAAAATGCATTTTTAGCTTGTTGGGGAAATGCCCCAATCCCCTAAAACCATGAAAATAAATTTTCACGGAGCTACGCCTATCGGCTTTGTCATACTGATATATTTCCAACATTTCATAAATTTTTCACTCCTTCCATTCCCGATTTATGAAATTATTTTCTCAGATTTTCTATGCCGATTCGATATATCCAAGATGCTGGAAAAATTTTCTTTTTGTGATTTTTTCTAATATTATGGACAAGACAGGTAAAGAATTGCTCTTTATCTCATGGCAATATCATGATAATCTATCTGTATCTTTAAAAACGAGGAAGATACTATGCATACAAAACTTACCATACCAGAAAGACTGAAAGATTTGAGAGTCTCAGAAAAAAGAATGTCACTGCAGGAATTATCCGATGCCACCGGCATCCCTAGCTCCACGCTTGGCAATTATGAAAAAGATGAAAATATAGATATGTCACTCGTCAATCTTATAACGCTTGCAAATTTTTATAACGTAAGCACAGATTACCTTCTTTGCCGGACAGAATTACTGAAACATAAAAATCAGTCAGTATCTGATCTGCACCTAAATGACGATGCCATACAAATACTGACTGATAAAAAATATAACCCTCGATTATTATCTGAATTACTCACACATAAAAATTTCAAAAAATTCATGACTGACCTGGAAATCTATATTGATGGATTTAACGATAAGGGAATCCAGATAGCAAATGCTTTTCTTGATGTGATGAGATGCAAATTAACAGAGCTTGGTGCTGACTCTACCGATGCTTTCGCAAATGTATTTGATAATTCACACATTGAAACAGAACAGTATTACATGAATATTCTGTCAGCAGACCTAAAACCGATTGTCTCTGACCTAAGGAATGCTCATATAAAAGATAGCAATACCGCCAGCGACATCGACTATCAAAGCATGGTCAAAAATATCATTGATGACTTTACATCTCAAATACATACTACCGCAGATGATGATACAGAGTCTTCAAATGATGCTTATATAAATGGTCTTTTGCTTCTTTTCTGCAAAAATCTGGAGATGAAAGTCACTCAGCTTTCTGTGGAAGAAAAGCAGACATTAAAAGAAATATTCTCCCGGTCTAAGCCGGCAAAAGAACATCGGAAGCTGAGGCGGAGAAATCCCAAGTTATAAATTTCAATTATTCAACTTTAAAACAAGCCACAAAGGATTTTGTCCAATGTGGCTTGCTGTAGTTATAATTTACTCTCCATATGGTGTTTTAGATTCAGCTACCATCGACAAAGTCTCCTGATTACTCATATCATATGTCACTGCTTTATGCTCTGGTTCAGTGAAGGTAGACGAACCACCAACGCCAAAATATTTTTCAAAGAAAGTCTTCAGCTTATCAATGACACCCTGTTTCTTCTTGGCTCTGCCACCACCGCCAAAACGCGAAATCGGTGGCATAAGTTTATCTATGTCCGTTCCGGCTGTTTTAATTTCTCCGTCACGGAACGCATTCTCCATGAACTTTCGTGTATCTTCCGGCTTCAGCTTTTCTTCCGTGATAATCGCATTAAGATCATTGTCACGCTGTTCCACCACATACTCATGCCATTCATTCATGACATCATCCACATCATTGATTCCTGCAATAAAAGTTTCAATGAGCTGTTTCTTGCTACGCAGTTCCGGGCTGGCATCAATTGCCTTATTGATGGTTATCAACACTTCCTTATCTTCGCAGTGGGTATCATGGTACTTCTTTACAAGCATGAGAATATAATCAATGTTGATTTCTATCTGACGAATTAGTTCAATCTCAAATACTACATCATCTGTAATGTCCGTGCTTTCCTGACGCTTGCGCTTCCACTCATCACGCAAATCCTGATAGCGTCCAAGGTAATCTTGTAAATCACGTTCGGAAATCAACTCATTCCCCTTGAACTCGTCAAAGGAAAGCAAGAGGTTTCTCATGCGGAGAATCGCACCAAATAAAGCAATAAAATCCTTCTGATTCTGTTCTCCGACAATCTGTGGTTCTGACAGAGGAAACTTATTGTTCAGATTTTCCATCATATCCACATACCCCGGCATCAGCTTGCCATCCACAGATTCATATCCGTAATAATAATCCTTAAAACTTTGCAGCAGAACAATGCCACCGGCATTCTTGTCTCCAAACAGGGAAATGGCACTATCCACACGCTTTTGCAGATTTCGGAAACATACAATATTTCCAAAGGTCTTAATTGAATTCAGAATACGGTTGGTACGGGAAAATGCCTGTATCAGCCCGTGCATTTTCAAGTTCTTGTCTACCCACAGCGTATTCATGGTTGTGGCATCAAAACCTGTCAGGAACATATTTACTACAATAAGAATATCCAATTCCTTGTTTTTCATGCGAAGCGACACATCTTTATAGTAATTCTGGAATTTATCACTTGAGGTATCGTAATTCGTATGGAACATTTTATTATAATCGTCAATAGCTTCTTCCAGAAATTCTCTGGACGGCTGATCGAGGGCAGACGTATCCTCTGAATTTTCTTCATCCAGAATACCATCCGATTCTTCCTCATTTGCACAGAAACTAAAAATGGTTGCAACTCGCAGTTTTTTGGTCGGGTCTGCTGCCATCTGCTTTTTAAATTCCTGATAATACAGTTTTGCCATCGGAACGCTCGATACTGCAAAAATGGAATTAAAACCGCTGATACGCTGTTTCTGCTTGATTTCCTCTACTTCATCACGCTTGGCAGAAGCCACCTCTGCAATATTAGTCAGCGTATTATATATGTAAGTTTTATCCCCTCGATAAGTTTTCTGGTCAAAATGTTCCAGTATGTACTTCGTCACAAGACTGATACGTTTCGGTGACATCATAACCTTTTCACGGTTGATGTCCCAGACCATTTCGTCTGTGATTTCTTCCTCCACATCCATCGTTTTAATATAATCCACCCTGAATGGAAGGACATTTTTATCGTTTATGGCATCCACAATCGTGTAACTGTGGAGCTGATCTCCAAAGGTCTGACCGGTAGTAAAGAATTCTGGATTCTTGGCTCGGCCGGAATTAACAGAGAAAATCGGTGTTCCTGTAAATCCAAACAGATGATATTTCTTGAAATTCTTTACAATCGCAGTGTGCATATCCCCAAACTGACTGCGGTGGCACTCATCAAAAATAATAACGATATGTTTCGTATACACTTCATGCCCCGGATTCTTTTTTATAAAGGTAGCCAGTTTCTGGATTGTAGTAATAATGATGTGTGCGTCCGGGTCTTCCAACTGCCGTTTTAATATAACAGTCGAGGTGTTGCTGTTGGCTGCCCCTTTTTCAAAGCGATCATATTCTTTCATGGTCTGGTAGTCCAGATCCTTACGGTCAACTACAAACAGCACCTTGTCAATATAAGGCAGCTTCGATGCCAGTCTTGCCGTCTTGAACGAAGTCAGCGTCTTGCCGGAACCTGTGGTGTGCCAGATGTAGCCACCACCCTCGACACTGCCGTACTTCTTATAATTATTGGCAATCTCGATACGATTGAGAATCCGCTCCGTAGCCGTGATCTGGTACGGACGCATGACCATCAGCATATCCTCTGATGTAAAAATACTGTATTTCGTAAGGATATTCAGAATCGTATGCTTTGCGAAAAAAGTCTTTGTAAAATCAATCAGATCAGGAATCACTCGGTTATTGGCATCTGCCCAGAAGCAGGTAAACTCAAAACTGTTACTGGTCTTTGTCTTACTTGCTCCCCGTTTCTCATGTTCTTTTTCCGCATTCCGTCTGGTACTGTTGGAATAATACTTTGTGTTTGTACCATTGGAAATGACAAAAATCTGAATGTATTCGTACAGTCCGCATCCTGCCCAGAAAGAATCTCTCTGGTAACGGTTAATCTGATTGAAAGCCTCACGGATAGCAACTCCTCTGCGTTTCAGTTCAATATGCACAAGAGGCAGACCGTTTACCAATACTGTAACATCATAGCGGTTGTCATGCTTCGCACCATTCTCTGTTCCAATTACATATTGATTGATGACCTGCAGCCTGTTATTATGGATGTTCTTTTTATCTATGAGTGTAATATTCTTGGAAGAGCCGTCATCACGGGTCAGGACTTGAACATTGTCCTCCTGTATCTTTCGGGTCTTTTCCACGATATGCTCATTAGGATTGGCAACGGCATTTTTTAAAAAATCATCCCATTCTGCATCTGAAAACTGGTAGTTATTCAGTTCCTCTAATTTCTTACGGAGATTGGCAATCAGGTCTTTCTCCGTGTGAATAGGCAGATATTCATATCCCTGTTCACAAAGCAGACGGATAAACTCCTGTTCCAGTTCTGCTTCACTCTGGTAACTGTCAGAACGCTTCTTGACTGGCTCATATTCTGTGACAACGGTATTCTCCGATGTCTCCGCTACAATATTAAAGTACGGCACATCCTCGCCTCCTTACTTTGGTAATTCTTTAAAGGATAACAACTTATCCTTGTAATATTCATACTGCTTCTGACGTGCTTCGATTTCTGACGGAAGTCCTGCGGACAGGTCATTGCAGAGGCTATGAAATTTATTCAATACATTTACAATCTCCTGCTGTTTTTCCATACTCGGAATAGCAAGCTGATATTCTGCAATCGTTTTTCCCGTTAATGATGCTCTGGTTGTAAATGCACAATGGCTTGTAACATACTTTCTGAAATCCTCCGTAGCAAAACAAAACGCACAATATTCCGGCAGCAAATAATTTGTTTTTGGCGTTGCTTTAATGGTAAATCCATTAAATACACAATCGCCAATATCATCAAGCATTACCGATGACCACCCCACATCTTCTGCCGTCTCTGACGTTCTGGTAAAAAATACATCACCACGATGAACTCCCAGTTTTTCAATTTCTGCAGGAGTACATTCAACCAGTGCGGTAATATCCTCTCCCTTAAGGAATCTGTTATTATAAACATCCGTATATCTGATAAAAGGAATACCAGAACCAAAGAACTCCTTTCCCTTGCTCAATCCATTACGGAAATCAAATAAACTTCCCATCGGCATTGTAACATATCCAAACACATATTGAATGAGCTTAATTGCGCTCAGCTCTGTCTGTCTGTCTGTCTGTCTGTCTGTCTGTCTGTCTGTCTGTCTGTCTGTCTGTCTGTCTGTCTGTCTGTCTGTCTGTCTGTCAACAGCGTGCTTCCTGTTTCAGCAAATGTCAAGAGTACATCTCGATAATATTCATATTGCTTCTGGCGTGCTTCAATTTCGGCTGGCAAACCGATGTTTAAATCAGTACAGATTTTCTCAAAATTATCCAGAACATCTGCATATCGTTCCTGAACTTCAAGTGATGGCAACGGAATTGTAATTTGTTCAATAGATGGAACATTCGAGTGAACCACTTTACTTTTTACTCTTCCTTTGCTTTTCTGTTCTCTTGCTTGCTGTGTTGCAAGCACATGAGCCAAGTATCTCGGATTTTGCTTATGCTTCAATACAACAATATCTCCACCCGCAAGGCACTTCTCATGTCCAGTATATGCTACTGATTTTGCAATATCTTCTATGCTCTCACCTGTAATAGCAAAGAGAATATCTCCATGCTCAAAATATTTCGGATTAGGAACAAATTCAAGTTTCGTATGTGACACACATTCCTCGAACCAGGTGTTATAGGTAGTATAGATTTCCCCATAACGAACACATGGCATTCCTTCTTCAGTCACTTGATCACGTCTTATTCCCGCGCCTCTATAAATATCTGTCGCAATGTCCTTTAAAGTTACCATTGGAACATTGTTTTTAGGTTTTAATAACTCATCTCTATAAAATTCATACTGCTTTTTCCGAGCTGTAAGCTCGGCTGTAAGCTCGGCTGTAAGTAACGTGAAATAGTCCAAAATATGGACTATTTCACGTTGTACCTCCAGAGGAGGTACAGGGATCATAAACTCTTCGGTGATTTTCAATGAAATTTGTGGTAACGATCCCATTCCAGACGCAGCATCACGAAAAATCTGAATATTGTTCTTCAAAACGTAATATAAAAATTTAACACTAATAACATCGTCTGACGTATATGCCCACATTTCATTTTTAAATGTAAAAGGCTTATCATAGTACAAAACGTCTATAACGCCTCGGCTCTGAACCAAAACAGCAGGTACTCTTGTAATATTAGCTTTCGGAATGTCTTTTTCATGTGTATCTATAATAGTCTTACCACCTGCAAATATTCTAATTTCGCCACCATCGCAAGCTATTTCTTTCATTTTTCCTGCAGTTATTGGTGTCCCCTTTAGTCTGGTATAAACATCCTTTACTTTTTTGAATGGCACACCATCTGGGCAATATTCTTTTACTAATTCATTTATTCTATTCATTTTTGCCCATTTTCCTTCCTTGATAAAATTCATTATCACTTATAGCCAGCTCTGCAAAAACTTTCTCCATGTCTATTGGAGGCAAGTGTGAGGTGACTTCGTCCCAGTCGATAATTTCATAATTGAAATGAAATTTATCTCTATTCTCTTTATAATAGGCTTCTGCTACATTACATAAAATCATGCATATTCTTCTAATATTCATTCTATATTCACGTTTCTGTTCATTTCCAAATTGAGTTATAGTGCTGGCATCTGAATAAATCTCAAACGGTTTAGCTTTTTCAATAACCAATGAAAAATGATCTATAGGTTGATTAGTTCGTAAACTGTCATTTCTCATATTTGGATTTCCTTCGTGTAACAGTGAACAGCGTAAACTATAAATTACCTCTCCTGACAAATACGGCATATCATCTTTATCTTCTGGATTTTTTTCATATTTACCTATTTCTTCGTCATACCATAAAATGTATCGTTTTCTGCTGCTTCGCTCAGTTGGATACGCAGCCTTACCACAAATGTCTGGCAAGGTAAGTACAGAACTTAATGCAACAAAATATAGTTCGTTTTCCAATGCCTTTCTTATATCTTGAACCAGTCGGATTATCATTTACACCTCGATTTCTGCGATGATCTTATCAATCTCATCACGAAGCACTTGCTCACGAGCAACAATCTCCTTAATTTCCGCATTCAGCTTCACGATGTCAATTTTTTCTCTGGTATCCTCTGCCTCTACATAAGTGGAAACCGACAGATTATAATCGTTCTCGGATACTTCTTCATAGCTTGCCAAATGTGCAAAATGCTCCACTTCTTCACGCTTAGCAAACACATCCACAATACGGTCAATATTCTCCGGTGTCAGCTTATTATTGTTAGTAACCTTCACACATTCGCCTGTGGCATCGATAAACAAAGTCTTGTTATCCGCCTTGTTCTTTTTCATTACCATGATACAGGTTGCAATCGAAGTTCCAAAGAACAGGTTACTCGGCAACTGAATAATACAATCAATATAGTTATTATCTACCAGATATTTACGGATTTTCTGCTCTGCACCGCCACGGTACATAATTCCCGGAAAACATACGATTGCCGCAGTTCCGTTAGACGCAAGCCATGACAAGCTGTGCATGATAAATGCCATATCAGCTTTGCTCTTAGGTGCCAGAACTCCAGACGGAGCAAAACGAGGATCGTTGATGAGCAGTGGATTTTCGTCTCCTGCCCACTTGATAGAATACGGTGGATTAGACACGATTAATTCAAACGGCTCATCATCCCAATGTTGCGGACTAATCAATGTGTCTTCACAGGCTATATCAAATTTATCAAATCCCACATCATGGAGAAACATATTAATACGACACAGGTTATATGTTGTTATATTGATCTCCTGTCCATAAAAACCGTTACGGATAGCATCCTTTCCAAGAATTTTCTCAGCCTTCAAAAGCAATGAACCAGAACCGCAAGCCGGATCATATACTTTATTGATTTCTGTTTTTCCTACAGTTCCAAGGCGTGTGAGCAGTTCGGACACATCTGCCGGAGTAAAGAACTCTCCACCAGATTTTCCGGCATTTGATGCATACATAGTCATAAGATACTCATACGCATCACCAAAGGCATCAATGGAATGGTCTTTCACATCCCCCAGATTCATTTCGCCTACACCATTCAGCAGTTTTACAAGTTTTTCATTACGCTTTGCAACCGTAGAACCCAGTTTATTACTATTCACATCATAATCATCGAACAGTCCGGCAAAGTCACTCTCAGCCTCACTACCTTTTGCTGATTCCTCGATATGACGGAACACTCGCTCCAGTGTTTCATTTAAGTTTTCATCATTCGCAGCGTTGGCTCTGACATTACAGAAAAGTTCGCTCGGAAGGATAAAAAATCCTTTTTCCTCTACCAGTCCTTCTCTTGCTTCTTCTGCATCCTCATCCGGCATTTTTGCAAAATTAAAATCCGTGTTGCCCGCATCAATCTCACCTCTGTTTATGTAATTACACAGGTTTTCGGAAATATAACGATAGAACATCGTGCCAAGAACATAATTTTTGAAGTCCCATCCATCGACTGCTCCACGCAGTTCATCTGCAATCGCCCATATTGCACGATGCAGTTCATCACGTTCCTGTTCCTTTTTAGTATCGACCATTCTCTTTTCCTCCGTTATCCTCTGGTACAAATTCCAGAATATCGTCAACGCCACAGTTCAGAACACGGCATATACTCTCTACGCTTTCGAGGGAAATATACCCATTACGTTTCAGCCGTGTGATGATATTTGCGGAGAAGCCAGCCTCCTGCTGCAACTGTGCATTCGTCATATTTTTTTCTATCAGTAAATGGAATAATTTTTTGTAACTGACTGCCATGTCATCCTCCATCATTTTTCCAACAGATTTAAGAAAAGTGTATCACGAAAACGTGATTTTTTCAATCTGTACAATCATCCTATCCATCCTTATCTCTAGATTAGATAAGATAGATATTATTTATCTCAGTATCATTACCTTGTCCTTTGGACACTCCAAGACAATCAAAAAAGACATCCCTTGCCCCGTAATAATTACGGTTCAGGAATGTCCTTTTTTCGCTACTTAACAGTAAGATAGACTCATGATACAACTTATCCACAATTATATAATTCCGAAATGCTTAAACGCCTGCATGATTGCATCTTCCTTCTCCGGTGTACATTGTGGCTGTCTCGCATTCTCTGACTTAGGCAGATTAAAATTCTCTCCCACATCCAATCCACATTTCTTCTTAATCTGTGCAATATACAACGAAGAAACCTTCAGTCCTGTCTGTTCGAATACATAAGCCTTTATCTGCTCATAAGTTGCTTTTCCCTTGAACTCTGATAAGTCCATATCCTCCAACGAGAAGTCAACCTTCACTTTTCTACTGTCGACCATTCCCTTGGAAAGTAAGACCACAGTCTCAACGGTATTCCCTTTGTCCCACAAAAGCTCCGTAACTTCCCCGCCATCCTTGAACACCGGAAAATTCAGACCAATCCGCTTTAGCGGATATTCAGACTCGTCATTCCTGTAAATTTCAATTTCCTTAATCAAGGCTGTGACCACATTTCTCTTTTCTTCGTCATTTATTATATTATAAACGCAGTCGAAATTCACCATGATTTTGTAAATATTCTCAAGAGTAATTGCCTGCTGCTTAATTGCATCTCGCCGAAGTCTGGCATCTTCGATTTTTTCCTCCAGCTCAACAATGACATCATATAGGGAATCTAACCGCAAGGTCATATCATGGAGCTTTCGTTCCCGATATTTTGCATCAGCAGGGAGACTGTCAATTTCCCGTTCCAATCTTGTTTTATTCAGATCAACTTCCTTCAGCTTTGCCTGATAGCCCTCCAGTTCTTTATCCACTGCTTTCGTGCCAATCTGAACGCCAATCCGTTTTTTAATGGCTTGGGCATATTCCTCATTCCTTACGATCTCACGAATTGCCTCAATGACCATCGGTTCAATATCGGTCTTTTTCAGCATCGCCTTATATTCACAATGCTTACCCCGGACCATCCTATTCCGACTACATACATAATAGTAAATTTCTTTGTAAGTGCCATCTTTATTTGTCCATGCGTGTTTATTCGTATACATGGGACTTCCACAAACCGGGCATTTCAGCAGACCTGATAACAAATGAACTCGATCCCGCCCAATTTTTGACGGTTGCTTTACTCCGGTTCTAAGACGCTTGGCATGAGCCTTTTCCCATACCTCCTCACTAACGATTCCTTTATGCTGTCCCTCTGTCAGAATGTAATCGTCATTTCTTTTCATCTGGTAATCGTTTTTTGTGCCTTTGACTTTTTCCTTCGTTCTCCGTCCATAGGCAATTTTACCGCAATAAACCGGGTTATCCAATATCAGTTTAATAAAATGTCCTGTCCAATCCTCTAATGTGCCATTCTGCCTCGGAATTTTCCGTATACCTTGTAAGTTCAACTGATTCGCAATACCACCCAAACCGATTTCCGATGAAGTATATAATTCAAAAATCTTCCGTATTGCCACAGCCTCTGTTTCTTCAATCATCAGCTTGTTATCTTCCAGTGTATACCCGTAGGGAGCAAAGCCACCATTCCATCCACCTTGCCGTGCCTTTTCGCGCCGCCCGTTCATCGTCTGCTCGATAATATTCTCACGCTCAATCTCAGCCACAGCAGATAGTACAGAAATCAAAAGTTTTCCGCTTGTCTGAGAGGAATCAATCCCTTCTTCTATGCAAATCAGATTTACACCATAAGATTGAACCAACTCCAAAGAGTTAAGTATATCTGCTGCATTACGGCCAAACCGTGACAGCTTATACACTAAAATATAGTCAATGTCCAAGCCATCCTCAATATCTCTGAGCATTTTTTGAAAGGCAGGCCGTCCCTCAATGGATTTACCGGATTTACCGGCATCTTCATAAGTATCAACAACGATCATTTCCTCACGATCCGCAAATCGTGTCAGCATATTTTTTTGACCTTCCAGGCTGTATCCGTCCACTTGCATCTCTGTGCTGACCCTCGGATACAAAACACAGCGTTTTCCATATCGGTTCATAATTCATACCTCCAAAATTTACTTTTGGAAAATATCCTATGTAAAGCTGCGATTCTCACGCAGCTCCGTCAACCTCGCCCAGCACTCTCATACCATATTTCTCGATGATATGTGCCAGCGAAGTGATAAACGCTTCAAATTTTTGTTCCGCCAGAAGTTCTTCTGACCGGATTTCATCTGAAGGAATCAATGCACTTTTATTCTGGATATTCTCCATTCAGAATCACCTCCGCAATTCCTAACGAAATTATAACTCTACTTGCACAGCCTGAAAATGATACGGCCTTTCGGCACCTTTACGTAATCCCCAGACTGCACAAGAGCGTCTTGTTTATGTTTTCCATGTCATCCTTGTTTAGATGACCAATATAGTTTTTTAACCTCGACTTGTCGATTGTTCTGATCTGTTCCAGCATAACAACAGATGGTTTCACCAAACCGCATCTGTCATTTAAGTGGTAATGCGTGGGGAACTTTCTGCTTTTTTTGCTTACACTGGTAATTGCTGCAATAATAATCGTAGGACTGAAACAATTTCCCACATTGTTTTGAAGAATAAGTACAGGACGAGAGCCACTTTGTTCAGAGCCGATACCAGGGCTTAAATCAGCCGAATATATGTCACCTCGATGGAATTTTTCAAACATCACTCTCGCCTCCTTAATATCTTAATACTTAAACAGCCGCACCAGTCTGATAGAAATCTTCGGATAAAAACCTGGTGCGGCTACTGTTATTCTGTTCGGATTACTCGTCATATTTGCCACGCCCCCTGACGATGGGAACACAACAGGTCTCCGCTGGCGCGGCTGTCATAACTCCGCAGCATCGTTCGTATCGTGTGCCACAGGGTTCCCCCCAAGTCTTTGGCGGGCCGTGAGGAAGTATCTTTAAGCCCCCATGCAGTCATCGCGCCGGATCTGCCACAATCCGTTTTATGAAATCGTAGATCGCTCCGAAGCAGTTCTTTCATCACCTCCCTGACTGCTCCATCTTCGCGGCGTTTCACATTCGCTCGTACATGAGTTATGTACCTGTTGTGCTGTCTATTCAGTTTTCAAAGATCTTGAGGTCACGAGGATAGCGTGTCCTTCTAATAACCGTGAGGCTTTGAGCCTTTCTTTCAGGGGCGTTACAGACGATTTTTAAGGAAAGTCTCCATGTTCCGAAGGCCGCGCTGGATAGATTCGCTGACCGATGCAACGCTGACTCCTTCGCTCTTGGCAATCGCTGATTCTGTCAGTCCCAGGAAGTAGTAAGCATAGATGCGCTTGGCCTGCTTGTCCGGCAGAGCGGCAATCGCAGCGTGAAGCTGCTCCATCGTCACTTTGCGCTCATACAGCTCACAAGGGGTCATGGAAACGAAAAGGGCATCATACTCAATTCCGTCTCCGCGATCCAGAGAATAATGCGCCTTGTGGTAATATGTACGGCGGCGGTATGCGGCCTCCAGGCGGTCATGCTCTTTCATAACAGCGGCTACTTCATCAGGAACCTCAATAATGTAATCGGTCTTATAAAAATCGGGATACTGCTCCCGCAGATTGATCTTGGTCATAATTTCCTCCATTTCAGTTGTTAGGGACAAAGGGCAACCGAAATGGCTATGGCGGAGAGCGACACCGGGGATGTTCGGGAAAATTCCCGTAAAATCGACAAAGAAAAACGTCAGACGGCCTTAATAGCTGTCTGACGCATTTTGTATGATATATTGTACGATTGTGCGGATTATTTACGCTTGATTGCGCGTGTCTGTGTGTATAATTTCTCTTTGGTAGGTCATTGATTTTTTTAGGTAATCACCTACCTGAAAACCATAATTCTGCTGAAATAAATAACCGCCCATCGTAGACTCCTCAAACGGCAGTCACGGGCGGTAATGGAAATATGCCCTGCCGTGAAAGGCCGTTTTTTTTATTGGCCTCCCGTCAGGGCTTTTATGTATATTTTATCTTTCAAAGGTGCATGATAAACACATATCAATACGCGTGATTGGGTGATGGTAACTTCCTCTTACGCACGATAGAATGTAATAGAGGTGAGCAATCATGCCGGAAGATGTATTTGTGTATTTGGGACAGTGCCTCAGAGATGCAAGAGAAGAATGTGGACTGACCCAACAGGAGCTTGCGGATCAAACCGGCAGAGGGCTTCGTCATCTCCAGGACATTGAAAAGGGCAGGAAAAATCCGTCTTACGATGTACTGGCATCCTTTATCAAGCGATTAGGCATTTCTGCTAATGAGCTGTTTTATCCTGACGCTTCGGAACAGGAAAAGCAAGTACAGCATTTCATGGGAAAGTTTCTGGCCTGTACCGAGGATGAGCGGCAGATTATCTTGAAAACACTGGATTGTATGGCGGAGCAGTTTATCAGCCGACGTTACAAATCCTCCGATCCGCAAAATTATGAATAAAACCAGCAGGGCAAAATGCAATTTGTTTCTGCTGGTTTTATTTTGCCTCCGGCAGTAGACGTAAATTTTCCTAGCCCAATCAATCGCCACTATTTTGTTTCCGGTATTCAGCCGGTGCAATCTTCATGACATCTCGAAATGCTGTTGCAAATTTACTCTGATTCTCATATCCAACCTGGCTGGCAATGTCTGCTATGGTTGCCTGCGTCTGACGAAGCAGAGCAGCGGCCTGTTTCATGCGGTACACTTTCATATAGGTTCCAATGGGCTGTCCATAAACTCCCTTGAACGTATCCTTTAAGGTTGCCGTATTGATAAGATACTCTTTGGAAAGTTCCTCAATCGTTGGCCGTTCCTGCAAGTTGGAGATAAGCCGCTTGTGAATGTCCCGTACAATCTCCACCTGGGGAGAAGTATATAACTCTCGCTGCTTTTCTTTATTTACATCCACCATACACAAGAATAAGAGAAGCTCCTGCACCTTCAGCATGAAGTATGGCTTTTGCAGGCGATCCGGTACGGAATACAGTTCAGAAAAGATATGCTCAATCTCATCCTTGGCCCGCATGACAAAGCATGAGCCATCGGCACAAAATTTGTTTTTGAAATCTGCAATACCAATACCGCTCTCGGCGAGGATTCCAGGCGGATTTTGAGAAACCAGCTCCAGATCAAGCACTACTGAGATTCCGCGATAATGTCTCAAAGGAAAGGCCATTTCAGAAGCACAGTTATCCATTGTATGAATGGAAAGATCCCCTTCTCCGAGGTACAGGCAGGAACCGCTTTGCAATACGCTCCCTTCACGCCCTTCCCGGCAATGATTGATCTCCAGCACATTCTTATCAATGGTTCCGTCCCAATAACAACTCGTTGCTTCAAAATCATTGTAAATAAGCTGGATACCGGGATAAACCTGATAGACTGTCATAAGCCCCAGGCCATCCTCACAGTCCATTTTATAGACGGTGCAATATCCGTCATTATCTTTTGGAATAATCGCAGATAACCCCGTAGCATTGGTGATAGGGTTTTTGTTCATAGTATTCATTCCGTTATCTCGTATTTGTTCTGCCAGGATTCTCCTGGCGTCTTTTATTATATAGTTTTTTCTCATTTTATACCGCTCCAATCGGCAGGATGTGCAATCCAATCAGAAAGCAAATTCTATTATAGTGCAGCCCTGCCGAATGTGCAAATATACGAAAAAGCCGATGCCCTCCAAAACGGAAAACATCGGCTATATGTGGGATTTTATTTGCTGCAATATTCCTTTCCTACACAACCGGAACAACTGCCGCTACAACAAGAACCATTTTTGCGGTTCTTATGGATTTTTCGCACAGCCCATATTGCATAGAAAACAATCCCGATAAGGATTATACCAGTAACAAGCATCTAAAACTCCTTTCTGACTGGAAACTCACAACTTATTAGCTTTGGGTCTCCGATCCTCTTTTCAAAATCCAAAGTCCAAATGCGACCACTGATAAAATGGCCGCTGAACGAAGCACTTTTCCAAACGTCATATTCATACCTCACAGCAAAAGTCCAACACGATAAACCACAAAAGTAACAGCCCAGGCCACAACCAACTGGAACAGGGCCGAGAACAGCATCCACCTTGTACTGCCGGATTCCTTGCGAATTGTAGCCAGGGCCGCTGCACAGGGAACGTAAAGCAGGCAGAAAATCATCAGGCAAAACGCATTGAGCTGTCCAAAACCGGCTGCACCCAGGATGCCGACCAATGTATCCATTCCCGCGCCGGAGTTGATATTGGGAATCCCAAACAGAACGGCACAACTGGACACCACAACCTCTTTTGCAGAGATGCCAGCTATCAGAGCAACCGCTATCTGCCAGAATCCCAGTCCAATCGGTGCAAAGATCGGTACAAGCCAATGGCCCAGGATAGCCCCGAAGCTGTCTGCCATTTCCGTAGTATAGCCATGCGGCCCAAAGTTCAGGATCACCCACATGAGGATAGATGCTACAAAGATAGTAGTACCTGCTTTGGTAAGGTAGTCCTTTACCTTTTCCCATACATAGATTGCCACAGTTCTGGCGCTGGGGGCCTTATATTCCGGCAGCTCAATCAGCAGATAATTTTCCGATTTTCTCCGGTCAATCAAATGGATGATCGCCGCTACCAGGATAGCGACCACCAGGCCGATCAGGTACATGGAATAGGCCACGAGCATGGCGCGTTCCTGAAAGAACATCTCGGCAAACAAGATGTAGATTGGTAGACGGGCGCTGCAACTCATAAAGGGCGTAATCAACATGACCTTAAAACGGTCACGCCGGTTTTCCAAAGACCGTGAAGCCATGATTGCCGGAACAGTGCAGCCAAATCCCAAAATCATGGGGATAAATGCCCGTCCGGAAAGTCCCAGCTTGCTCATAATCCCTTCCATGACATACGCAACACGGGCCATGTATCCGCTGTCCTCCAGAAAAGCCAATGCCAGAAACAGAATGAAAATGTTCGGCAGGAAAGTCAGGATACCGCCCACACCGGCGATGATGCCGTCTACCAGCAGGGAGCGCAGCACTTCATTGACCCCGACAGCAATCAGTCCATCGCTTATCAATGCCGACAGGCTCTCAATTCCTAATTCCAGGAATCCTTTCAGCCAATCGCCAATGGTAAAGGTCAGGAAGAACACCGCCGCCATGACAACGAGGAAAATCGGGATGCTCCAAAACTTATGCGTCAATACACGGTCTACCTTTTCCGTCAAAGCATCTTGACGGTCCTTATTGACCAGAACCTCCCTGATGATTTCCTCGATAAAATCATACTTCTCATTGATAATGTCGGATTCATAGTTCCGGTCGATCACATCCGGCATATTGACCGGATAACGTGCAGAGATTTCCTTATCCTGCTCCAGCAGCTTAATGGCGTGCCAGCGGTAATTGGACAGGTTCGGATATTTCCGCTTCAGCTCTGCCATGATAAGATCAATCTTGTCCTCAATAGCATCACTGTAAACCATTGCGTATTCTGAATGGTGGTCGTGCCGGTGTTTTGGAGTATATTTATGATGATGAATCAGACACTCCGGATCTTTACAGTCTTTATGGTGCGCGGCTGCATGAAGCAGCACATCCAGTCCTGTCCGTTTTCTGGCTGAAACTGGAATGACCGGGATGCCCAGCATTTCCGGCAGTCTGTGTGTGTCAATCTCCATGCCGCGCTTTTCCACAATGTCCATCATGTTCAGCGCCAGCACAACCGGCTTGCCCAGCTCCAAAAGCTGCAAAGTTAAGTATAGGTTTCGCTCCAGAGCGGAAGCGTCCGCAACATCAATAATCACATCGACTTCATCGCTTAGTATAAACTGTCTGGATACCTGTTCTTCCATTGTGTAGGAGGTCAGGCTGTAAGTGCCAGGAAGATCGACCAGTCGAATATTCAGATCATGGTCTTTAATGGCACCCTCTACTTTCTCAACGGTTACACCTGGCCAGTTTGCCACTTTCAGATTTGCACCGGTGTAAGCATTGAAAAGTGTTGTCTTTCCGCAGTTCGGATTTCCGATGAAGCCGATAGTCAAATTTTCTCTCATCGGAATTTACCCCACTAAAATATTCTTTGTGATATTGCGCCCAAGTGCAAAGCGTGTTCCCCTGACTTTCACAATCAGGACACCCCGACTTTTGCTGTTCAGAACAGCGATAGAGGTTCCACGGGTCATCCCAAGGGCCTCCAAACGCTTTTCTATATTGACAGGCAGATCAATATCCTCAACTTTATATTCATTTCCTATTTTTCCATCGCAAAGATACATGAACGCTCCCTCCTCACCGATTTACGGAAGAAGTCTCCGGCAGCTTGCCAAACTCATAAAGCATCATAGAAACGGTAATAACCACCAGAATTGCATCTGTCAGAGCAATCGCCAGCCATACGCCACGAATACCCATGCCGCCGATCATCGGAAGAACCACGCAGAGAGGAATAAACAGAATAATCTGGCGGAACAGCACCAGCCAAGTTGCCTTTTTCGCCTTGCCCAAAGACTGGAACAGGGTTACGGCAATCATAAAGCTGCCTTGCAGGACATAAGTGCTGAACATGATACGGAAGTTGGTTGCACCCGATGCCGCGATACCCGGCGTTGTCAGGAACATGGATAAAATCTTCTCTGGAAACAGCTCGGCAGGAATATAGAACACCAGCGACAGCAGCGTTGCAGCAGTAATAAAAACCCTGGTCAGCGTCTTTACCCGGTCATAGTCCTTTGCACCATAGTTTGTACCGGCGGCAGGCTGGAATCCCTGACTGATCCCCCACAGAGGAACGAAAGAGAAATTCCAGAAGCGGAGCGCCGCACCTAAAAGAAGCTGTGAAGTTTCCCCGCCATAGTTCGATGCCACACGATAGATCACTGTCTGCTGTACCAAGGTCAGAATCTGCATCAACAGAGCAGATACCCCGACAGAAAGAACCTGGGGAAGCAGTTCTCCGTCAATGCGGATGCGCCCAATCTTCACATGAGGACTTTTTTTCTTGAAATACCACAGCGTAATTGCAGCCTGGACAAACTGGGAGAAAATCGTTGCATAAGCAGCCGCCTCAATGCCCATACCGTAGGGATTCAGGATACTGATAAAAATAGGGTCAAGAATGATATTCAAAATAGCGCCGCTGGCAATAATCGTCATTGCCTTTTTAAGCTGGCCTTCTCCGCGAATGACCATGTTTGCACTTTGAAAAAAGTTTACAAACAAGGAACCGGCAAAGATAATCCGTAGATATTTTTCCGCATAATTCAAAATGTTGTCGCTGGCTCCGGTCAGGGACAAAAGCTGGCGGGTGAACACCATGCCTACCACTGTATAGATAACGGACAGCAGAAGAACCATAGCAACCAGGTTGCCCATGATCTTCTTAATTGTGTTTTCATCCTTCTTGCCGATAGCGCGGGACAGTACCGATGCAGAACCCACGCCCAGCATGGCCGCTGAACCGGCATTGATAAGCGTCAAGGGATAGGATACCGATATGGCTCCCATCTGCACGTCACCGACCATCTGGCCGACAAAGATGGAATCCATCATGTTATAAAGCCCAACGACCACCATGCCAAGAACCGCAGGGATGCTAAGTTCAATCATCAGCGGCCAGGGGCTTTTTGTTAAGAGCTTTGTTCTTGTGTCAAGTGCCTGTTTCATCACTCTATTCCTCCTGGTCTATTTTAATTTCGAGGTATCCAGCAAAGCGCGCCAGTGACGTGCCTTGCTGGATTAGCCATATCTAACTAACCACTTAAAGTATATAAAATCCGGGCTTCTTTGTACGCTCCCAACCGCAGGATTTACAATCCAATCTGAAACGAATTTAGGAGCGGAAAGGACATAAGGCCCTTTCCGCTCCCGTTGTTACTGTATCATTTTTTCCAGTAGTTTCAGGGCTTCCTCAAGTTTTGGATTTACGGCGTCCGTTTGCAGGGCCTCCCGGACGCAGCTTCGTATATGGGCTTGCAAAATCTGCTGATTGGCGCTTTTTAATAACGCCTGTGTAGCAAGAAGCTGATTGGAAATATCCACGCAATAGCGATTTTCCTCAACCATTTGCAGGATACCGTCAATTTGTCCTCTGGCGATTTTTAACTTGTGAACAATATCGCCTTTCTTGGCCTTCATAAACGGCCCGTTACTGGATACTGACGAGCTGATAGCCAGCGTCCTCGATAGCAGCTTTCAACACAGCATCCGGCACATCCTGGTCAAGCTGCACCTGGGCCGACTTGCTCTCCAGGTGAACGGCCACATCCTTGATGCCCTGGATGTCCCGCAGCGCCTTATCAACGTGTTTCACACACATTCCGCAAACCATACCTTCGATGTTCAATACTTTTTCCATGTGAATTGCTCCTTTTCGTTCTTCTTTTACTGTTGTCTGTTCGTACATAGGGTCTGAATCCAGTTCTGTATTGGCCTGATGCTTCGCCTTGAACCACCGCAGACGCAGGGCATTGGATACCACGAATACCGAACTAAAGCTCATAGCAAAAGCGCCGATCATGGGGTTCAGCTTCAACGCAAAGGGCAGATAGAACACGCCTGCCGCCACCGGGATACCGATGATGTTGTAGATAAACGCCCAAAACAGATTTTGCTTGATGTTGCGGATAACCGCCTTACTAAGCTGGATTGCCGTAGACACATCCAGCAGATCGCTTTTCATCAAAACAATATCCGCTGACTCAATCGCCACATCCGTTCCGGCTCCGATAGCGATACCAACGTCCGCTCTGGCAAGGGCCGGAGCATCGTTGATACCGTCACCGACCATCGCCACTTTCTTCCCGGCGCTCTGCAAACGGCGGATCTCCTTCTCCTTATCCTGGGGGAATACCTCTGCCACAACACGATCCACGCCGACCTGACGCCGAATCGCTTCTGCGGTCTTTGCATTGTCGCCGGTCAGCATGACCACCTCAATGCCCATGCCGGTCAATTCCGCTATGGCCTGCTTGCTGGTGGGCTTGACTACATCCGCCACGGCAATAACACCAATAAACTGACCACCACGGGCAAAGAACAGAGGTGTTTTCCCGTCAACGGCCATTTTCTCACCCAACTGAAGGAGTGCGTCGCCATTGATGCCATTTGCTGCCATCAGTCGGCGGTTTCCGGCAAGGCACGTTTCGTTTCCAATCTGCCCCACAAGGCCCTGACCGGGAATCTGCTTGAAACCGTCCACCGGAAGGAAGGAAAGGTCTGCTTTTTCGGCCTCCGCCACAATCGCGTCCGCCAGCGGATGCTCGGACATTTTTTCTAGCGAAGCGGCGATTTGCAGCAGCTCCTTTTGTGGAACGCCCTCTTTGCAGAGCATATTTGTCACTACGGGCGTACCCTGAGTAATTGTGCCGGTCTTATCCAGCACAACCGTATCAATGCTATGGGCCGTTTCCAGGGCCTCCGCCGATTTAATCAGGATACCGTTGCTTGCGCCCTTTCCGGTTCCGACCATAATGGCCGTAGGCGTTGCAAGGCCCAGCGCACAGGGGCAGGAAATGACCAGAACGGAAATGCCGATAGACAGGGCAAATTCAAAGCCATATCCCAACAGCAGCCAGACAACAACCGCGATCAGCGCGATGCTGATAACTACCGGCACAAACACGCCGCTGACCTTATCAGCCAGTTTCGCAATAGGGGCCTTGGAGCTGGTCGCTTCATCCACCAGCCGGACAATCTGTGCCAGCGTGGTATCATCGCCCACCTTGGTGGCCTGCATCTTGAAATAGCCGGACTTACTTGTGGTCGCACCGATCACTTTGTCCCCGATATGCTTCTCCACGGGGATGCTCTCGCCGGTCAGGGCAGATTCATCAACGGAGGAAAAGCCCTCTATGACAATACCATCTACCGGCACAGATTCACCGGCCTTGACAATCAGGGTTTCGCCCAACTGCACTTCTTCCACCGGCACCTGAAGCTCTTTTCCGTCCCGCTCCACGGTAGCCGTTTTGGGAGCCAGATTCATCAGCTTTGTGATTGCGTCCGAAGTCTTACCCTTTGCGCGGGCCTCCAGGGTTTTGCCCAAGGTGATAAGGGTCAGGATCATGCCTGCGGATTCAAAATACAAATCCATCATAAAGCTGTGAACCGTAGCCATATCCCCATGACCGAATCCGATGCCGATTTTGTAAACGGCGTAAATGCCATAAACGATTGCGGCGCTGGAGCCTATCGCAATCAGCGAATCCATGTTAGGCGAGCCGTGGAACAGGGTCTTGAATCCCATCCGGTAATATTTGAAGTTGATAAACACCACCGGGATCAGCAGCAGGAATTGGGTAAATGCAAAGCTGATTGCATTTTCCATCCCCAGCAAGGAGCTGGGGAGCGGCCACCCCATCATGTGACCCATAGAAATATAAAACAGCGGGATCGTAAAAAGTGCAGAAAGCAGCAGCCGCTGTTTCATCTGCTTGTATTCTGCCTGTGCCGTACTGACCTCCGGTTTTGCTGCCGGTGTGGTCGTTCGGCTCTTGTTTTGTGCGGAGGCTTTGGGAATCGCGCCATAACCGGCCTTTTCAACGGCCTGGACGATTCCCGCCGTATCCAAAACGGATTCATCATAAGAAGCAACCATGCTGTTTTTTAACAGGTTGACGGATACTTCTTTGATGCCAGGTAGCTTTGCCACGCTCTTTTCCACTCTGGTAGAGCAGGCCGAGCAAGTCATACCCGTAATGTCAAATTGCTCCTTTTGCAAAATTATCCCTTCTTTCTTATGAAGATTTGTGCGAGTACCCCTCCCCCGTAGGGAACTAAATACCGTTATGAAAAGGGGCGTTTGGCACCTTGGGGGAAAGATGCTAAAGCCCCGAACATAAAGTTTACGCACAAGGTCTTTGACCGTTTTTCATTATACTTATCCTGCTTCTCCTTTGTCCGCTCCAAAGTGGAGCTTTTTTTATCCAAAGAGAAATGAGGTTTTTGCTGGAAATCCAATCAGCATGTTTTCCAATCCAAAGGGCAGAATCGCTCCCAAATCCATTGACTTTGAGGGGCTTCGTGAATATACTGGCAGCATGAACGATTAAACAACCTTTTAATTGTTCATCCATATCAAACCAACCAAATACCAAAATGAAAGGGGGCTTTCTCCATGAAAAAGACCATTAAACTGCTTGACCTGGACTGCGGCCATTGTGCTGACAAAATCCAGAACGCCGTGAAGAAGATCGACGGTGTGACCAGCGTATCCGTCAACTTCCTGGGTCAGAAGATGGTTCTGGAAGCGCCGGACGATCAGTTTGACGCTGTTCTGGCCGAAGCAAAGGCGCTGATTAAGCAGATCGAGCCGGATGTGACTGTTAAGGCGTAATGAAAAGCTGGACACCGGCTGCCACACGGTAGCCGGTGTTTTTCATCAATAGACAGAAAAAGCGTGACACGCTTTATGCTGCAACGAAAGGAGAATACACTATGACACGAAAACAAAGGCACTTGCTCACACGCATTATCGTGGCGGTGGTGCTGTTTCTTGCAGGCAGCTTGCTCCACCTCCCTGAATTGGCGGAGATGGCGGTCTTTCTCGTCTGCTATGTGGTTGTCGGTTGGGATATTGTCTGGAAGGCAATCACGAACATTCTGCATGGACAGGTGTTTGACGAAAATTTCCTGATGACGATTGCCACCATCGGCGCACTCATTTTGGGCGAACATTCCGAGGGCGTTGCCGTTATGCTGTTTTATCAGGTGGGCGAATGGTTCCAGTCCTATGCGGTGTCCAAGTCCAGAAAATCTATCGCAAGCCTGATGGACATTCGCCCGGACTATGCCAACATCGAAAGGGATGGAAAGCTGGTTCAGGTTGACCCGGATGAGGTTCAGATCGGAGAAACCATTGTTGTGAAACCGGGAGAGCGCATCCCGCTGGACGGTACGATTCTCAAAGGCTTTTCCACCTTGGACACTTCGGCCCTGACCGGAGAATCCATGCCCCGCGAGGTGGAGCCGGGAATGGAGGTCATCAGCGGTTGTATCAACCAGACCGGTATCCTGAACATCCAGACCACAAAGGAATTTGGGGAATCCACCGTAGCCAAAATCCTTGACCTTGTAGAAAACGCAAGCGATAAGAAGGGCCGTATTGAGAATTTCATCACGCGCTTTGCCAGGTATTATACCCCGGTAGTGGTATTCGCTGCTCTGGCGCTGGCGATCCTGCCGCCGCTGATTACCCAGCAGCCATTCAGCACTTGGATTTACCGGGCCTTGACCTTCCTGGTGATTTCCTGCCCCTGTGCGCTGGTCATTTCCATTCCGCTTAGTTTCTTCGGAGGCATCGGCGGCGCATCCAAGATCGGTGTTCTGGTAAAGGGCAGCAACTATCTGGAGGCCCTGGCAAATACCGAGGTCGTGGTCTTTGATAAGACCGGCACACTGACAAAAGGCTCCTTTGCGGTCAGCGAGATCCACCCTGTCGGCATGGAGGAAGCGCAGCTTTTGGAGCTGGCCGCATACGCTGAGGACTACTCCAACCACCCGATTTCTCTTTCGATTAAGAACGCCTATGGAGAGAAAATCGACAACAGCCGGGTTTCCGATGTTCAGGAAATTGCCGGTCACGGCGTACAGGCCGTGATTGATGGGAAAACGATTCTGGCAGGAAACACCAAGCTGATGGAGAAGGAGCATATTAAGTACACGCCGTCCTCCGCTGTCGGCACCGTGGTCTATCTGGCCTGTGACGGGAAATACGCTGGATGTATCGTCATTGAGGACGAGATCAAGGCCGATGCTCCAGCCGCAATCAAGCTGCTGAAATCTGCCGGTATCCGCAAAACGGTCATGCTGACCGGCGACGCAGACGCCGTTGGAAAGAAAGTCGCTGGACAGCTTCATCTGGATCAGGTTTATACCGAACTACTCCCGGCTGATAAGGTTGATCGTGTGGAAAGCCTGCTGAAGCAGAAAAGCGAAAAAGGTATGCTGGCCTTTGTTGGGGACGGTATCAATGACGCTCCCGTACTGGCGCGGGCCGATGTCGGTATTGCTATGGGCGGATTGGGTTCCGATGCTGCCATTGAAGCTGCTGACGTTGTTCTTATGACGGATGAACCGTCCAAAATTGCCGCTGTTATGAAGATCGCCCGTAAGACGATTCGCATCGCAAATCAGAACATTGTGTTTGCTCTGGGCGTTAAATTCCTGGTTCTGATTTTAGGTGCGCTGGGCTATGCGAATATGTGGGCGGCGGTGTTCGCGGATGTAGGCGTTTCCATTATTGCGATTCTCAATGCCATCCGCGCCATGCGGGTCAAGCTGCCGGATATGCCTGCGGGCAGCACAAATCAGGGTTAAGCGCAATAGAAATGCGCCGCAACTTTCACACGCTGCGGCGCATTTCCTTATTGTTCAGTCGGGCATGATATTTCAAACAACGCATCTATGGCATGATGCAGGAGCTTTGCCTGCGGCGTGTCCGACAGCGAATAATAAACTTCTTTTCCGTCCCTGCGGCTTGAAATGATTCCGCTCTTTTTTAATATCCGCAGATGATGTGACACAGCAGGGGCGCTCATATCCACAGCCGCCGCGAGATTACATACACATTCTTCACAATGGCACAGCAGCCATAGAATCCGCAGCCGGGTCGGATCGCCAAGCTGCTGAAATAAAAATGATATATCCTTAAACCCTTCCGCAGAGGGCATCTTATTTAAGACTTTTTCAATATTCTGTCCGTGGTTGTGGGGCAGATTGTAATGCGGCATAAAAATCAGCTCCTTCCTGTGACTATGATACTGACATAATTCTTGTCTGTCAAACAGCTTCATTATAGATTGGAGAAAAATACATGAACGAAACAGAGAAAACAACTTTTTCCGTTCCAAGCCCCGGCGAATTGGAACAATTAACCGAGCTTCACAAAGCGATGGGCGATTACACACGGATGCGGATACTTTGGTATCTGATGCAGAAAGATTCCTGCGTCAGCGAACTGGCACAAAAGATGGAGGTCACAGAATCGGCCATATCCCACCAGCTTCGTGCGCTTCGGATTGTCCGGTTAGTGCAATCACGCAAGGCCGGGAAAAACGTGATTTATTCCTTGCAGGACGAACATATCCGGTGGATTCTTGAAGAAACCTACGCTCATATTTCAGAAAGATAAAAACGCAGCCCCTGTGCTGTTTTGCAGGGGCTGCGCGGGTATTCCATTACAGCGTTTCGTAGGAAACCAACTGGCTCATCGGGATGCGCTGCTTATTGAAGCGATTGGGGTCGCCGGTTCCTTCATCGGAATAGCCGACAACCAGAATGTTGACCGGCTCCAGGTTGGCCGGGAGGTCAAATTCCTTGTGCAGAACATCGGGCTTGAAGTAGCATACCCACACCGTTCCAAGGCCCAGCTCTGTGGCCTGGAGCATCATGTGGTCGGTCAGGATGGAGGCGTCAATGTCACCGGTCTGCTTCTGATCGAAAGGCCGTACCCACGCCTTATCGTGATCGGCGCAAACAATAATAGCCAGGGGCGCACCGTAGATATTGGCCGCTTTACTGATCTTTGCAAGACCTTCCTCGCTCTGAACGGCAATCAGGCGAATCGGCTGAAGGTTGGCAGCGGTCGGGGCCACATGAGCAGCCTCCAGAATCTGCTCCAGCTTCTCAGGCTCTACCTTCGTTTCCTTGTAATCGCGTACCGACATACGCTGCTTTGCAATCGTGATAAAATCCATAATATATAGTCCTTTCAGTATTTTTATTTTGAGCATATCAAATCAACCATTGACCTAATTGTAGCACTTGAACACAAAACCGCAAGAATGCACTTTTTCGGAAGATACTTCCCAAAAAGATAGCACCTTGCGGGAAAGGAGAACCATTCTATGAAATGTCAAACCAATCAGTTTAACTGCCCCGTGGAGGCAACCCTTTCTTTGATCGGCGGCAAGTATAAGCCGTTGATCCTCTGGCATCTGATTGACCATCCATTACACTATATGGAGTTACAGCGGCTGATTCCAAACGCCACGCCGAAGATGCTTTCGCAGCAGCTTCACGATCTGGAAAACAACGGCATGATTCATCGTGAAGTAATTCCAGAAAAGCCGCCTAAGACGGTATATTCTCTTACCCCATTTGGACAGAGCATCGTCCCCATTCTGGACGCGATGTGCCAATGGGGAAACAGCTATCTGGACGGCCTGGATGTGCAGCCGCCATGCTGTCAAAGCCGCAAATAAAATGCTGGGCATAGCTGACGAAAAGCGGCTATGCCCAGCGTATATTTTCTGCTCTAAATTTGTGACTGCCGGACGTAATTGCACAGCGCGGCAAAGTCCACATGGGGATTCTTACTTAAAATCTGTTGCAGGCTTTCCCCGGCCTTTTGATGCAGCTTCGGCTTTTTCAGATCGTCCAAGCGGAAGAAGATATTGAGCCGCCTGCCGACAGCAAACAAAAGCCTTTCATCCGGTGGCAGGGTCAGAAAGCGGTCAATCGTAGAAAGCATTTCCTGTTTCTCCGTCCGCAGATTTCCTCTGATCTCCAGAAGCAGATTGACGATGTGTTCATTCACATAGTAACTGTCCATCTCATGTAGCTGTTGTAAGAATAGCTTTTGCTCTACAACGATTTCTTCCTCCGATTGCAGAGCAAAAGAGCCATTCCTGACAAACTCGCCCAGCTTGGACTCCGGCTTAATACCCGTGGCATGGACACGGATAAAATCTGGCTGGATGATATTCAGCGCCTTTGCTGTTTGAGCAGCATTTTCTTCAGACAGCTCCTTGCCGCCGATCCCCAGCAATATGAACTCCGACAAGATCATGTCCGCTTCTTTTGCCATGCAGCCGCTTCGGACAACAATATCCGCGTCAAAACCTTTGTTGATAAGTTTCAGTATCTGATCCGAGCCGGTTTCCATTCCGCTGTAAAGATGGTTTAGGCCCGCTTGCCGGAGCGCCTTTAGCTCTGCCGGACTTTTCCGGGTGATACTATCAGCGCGGGCATAAGAAGTGATGTACTGCATATCAGGAAAGCTCTGATTGATCGCTTCCAAGATACGGAGCAGATAATCTGTTTTCAGCACCAGGGCATCCCCGTCCTGCAAGAAGCAGGAAGTAATCTTTTTCCCCCGGTTAAGCTGGGCCTGCCGCCTAATATCTTCGATGGTTTCATCGATGGGGCGCATGGAGAAGCGCATGGATTTATAAAGCCCGCAGAAATAGCACTTGTTCCAATGGCATCCCCTTGTGACCCGGATTAGCAGGCTGTTACTTTCAGAAGGTGGACGAATAGGCCCGATTTCTATATCTTTCATGGTGGTTATCCTTTCAGTGTATTCATGTTAAGGGTAGCATTTCACGGCGGGCTTAACAAGAACGCACTTTTAGGGTAGACACTTCCCGTATGGGTAGCACCTCAAACAAAACTGGCAAGCAATGCCGGTGTTAATACACTCGGCCCGCAGAGGGAAAAATCCTGCCGTGATTTTCCCCTCCGCTTTGCTTGTTGAGGGCAGCGCCCCCAAACCCCTTTGAACGCAGAATTTCATTCTGCGGCTGCGCGTTCTGCGAACGCTTTGGACCATGACCGGTTCACCGCTGGCCGTGGTCTTTTTCTTTTTCAGCATCCTGCTCTACCTCCATTTTCAGCACCCGATCCACATTGGCCTTTGCCGTTAAAAGCTCCCGCATTTCTTCACGGTAGCGCCGGTACTCGGCGTAAGTTTTCTTCTTTTCCTCCAGCAGCTTTGCATACTCGGCTTGCAGGTCTTTGACCTTGGGCAGCTTCTTCACGCCCATCTCGTCAAAGGCATTTTTTGCCGCCTGATGGAGCAGGATTTCCTGCTCATGTTCCTCCCGGAATTTTCGGGAATAACCCGCCTTGCGGTATGCCACATAAACCTCACGGGTCTTGGCATAATTTACGATGTGAGTACGCAGAACAGCAATCTCTGCCATGCGCTTTTCAGCAGCTTTGATCTGCGCCGAAAGATCATTGTGATGTGCCGTGGCAGCCGCCGCTTTTTCTGCCAGCTCCCCATAGTCCAGCAGCCGATGTTCGGCGAGAAAATTTACAGTCTGCGCCATCTGTTTCAGGTTAAAAACCTTGGCCCAGCGCACATACCCAGCGCCTTTCCCAGCTTGTAACTTTGCCTGAATGTCCACCAGCAGATTGACCTTGAGCGGCTCCGGCTGCACTGCGGAATTTTTACGGGGCGTATGCTGTTTTTCACCGGCCAGCACCGCACGGATTTCTGCTTCACTGTACCCGGCCCCCAGCTTGTCATCCATGCGGGCTACATTCTTCCAGCCGGGAGCTTTGAGCCGGATTGCTTTCCCGCGCCGAGATACTTCGCAGCCCATTTCTGTAAGCAGTTTCAACAGCGCATCAAAGTCCGCCGGTTTCTGCTCCAGCGCATGGTCAATCATCACCCGCAGCTGCTCCCGATGGGAGGGCTTGGCCTGATCGCCCAACCATTTGTTGTAGCTTTTTCCGTGGGGCTTGGGATTCTCCACAATGGACAGTCCGTTCTCGATACAGATGGTATCGCTCAAGCGCCGGACGGCTCTGGTGCTGCCCCAAAAGTTGCGGAACTTTCGGTCATATTCTAAGCTGACCGATGACCAGATGATGTGATTATGAACGTGCGATTTGTCTATGTGAGTGCAGACCACAAAGGCATGATTGCCCTTGGTAAACCGCTTGGCAAATTCTACACCCAGACGGTTGGCTTCTTCCGGTGTGATCTCTCCGGGTTTGAATGACTGGCGCACATGGTAAGCGATCACATCGTCCGCCCCGCGCACCCGCCCGGTGGCGGCGATATACTGCCGCTTCGCCAGCAGAAACTCTGCATCGGCGGTCCGGCTGTCACAGCCATAGCCGGTAATTAGTTTTCCGTTGTCAGTCTTTTGCGGATTTGCCACATAATCAATAATATCGCTGATTGCTCGGCTCTCCGTGCGTCCCTTGCCGATATGCAGGGGCATGATGCGTGTGGTTGCCATAGAAGGGCCTCCTTTCCAAAAAAGAAACGGCCTGCATGGTGCAGACCGCTTTCGTTATTCTATAAAATCATTCTCATCAAGAAAATCAAAATCGTCATCGGTGTCCTCTAACTGTTTTGGAGGAAACTTCATCTCGTATTGTTCTTTCGCCAGCGCACGGACTTCCGGGCGCTTATCTTCCATTCGGTTTTTCAGCCAGGAAATTTGTTCCTTTGATAATCGCCAGGGGAGCTTTAGCAAGCGATTTATTGTCATTTGCTCCGCTTGTTTTTCCGGCGGCAAAGAAGCACAGGATTTACAGATATGAGCCGCATGGCCTTTGCCGGAAAATTTTTCGTTGGCTTTGTATTCTCCGCAGATTTTGCAATAATGACCGTGTTTTTTCATAGGCTCGATCCCTTTTCACTTAGAGCGTATAAACTGCGAACCGCCCCCATGATGATGCTCCACTCCAGATCTGCCGCATAGGAAAACTTCCTGCGGTAAGATTCCCAAAGTTTCTGCATCACAGGACTGCTTTCCACTTCATTCAAAACATCCACAGCTTCTGCAAGATGCCGTTCAGTTCCGCGTTTTTTGGCAGTTGCCAACAGTGCATCATAGAGCGTCTGCCGGTTCAATGTGTTCCCGTGGAGCTGATCCAGAATATAAATGTCATAGAAATCTCTCATGCGGGTGTTGGTGGTGGTTCTGGTGATGATTGTTTCCAGCTTTTCAGCCAGAACGGTTTCCAGATTGTATGCCCAAATGTCAATGGAGCGATCTTCCAGCATCAGCTTGAAAGAGTAGCGTACCTCCCTGGGGGTAATGGCATCCCCTGTGGAAATGTCAATCTTCAAAGGTGTCACCACACCGTCAAAGGTTGTAGTCATGCTGACCCGAATCCCAGGATACTCCGCTTCATCCATAATCTCTGAAATGCTTTTCAGCTGAAATTTGACGCCATCATCAATCGGTACACTCACAATAGCAGAAATCAGGTTCTCGATCTCCTCTACATTAACATTGGCTCCTTTTACAGTAGCGTCCAAGTCCATCGTGGAACGGGCATCCAGTCCAACCATTGCCGCTACCAGCATCCCGCCTTTCAGAATAAATTTATCACGATATTCAGAAAGGGAAATACGCTCCAGAAAACGCTCCATCATATAGTTTCGCATTAAAAGCTGTGCATCCGCAGATTTTTCTCTGGAAAGATTGCGAATCAAATCTTTTAGCTGCCTTGCTGTCTTTATCATAAAAGCACCTCCAAATACTGCCGTAAAATTTTTTCAACCCGGAACATACCGGCATACCGCATCAAAGTCCGCAGATCCTTGTCCTTTCTTCTGGCATACATCTTCAGCGCACCTTGAAAAGTCTGTATTTCCATGCTGCTTCGGCTGCGGAACAGATCGCAGATGGTGCGCTCCATATCATAGACAGGAACCGTATGCCCAAAAGGTGTTTGGCCAGTTGTCAGCCCTACCTCATATAGTTCTGGTTTGATGGTGTAAACAGAAAGGCCCTCTGCCTTTAAGCGAGTGGTGCTATACCCTCTGCGCACCGTGATAGCGTATGGAGATGGTTCCCGGTCTGTCAAGTCATGGAAAAATAGCGCTGATTCATGGGAAAATACTGCCTGACCACATCGCAGATGTAACAGAAACATCGCATCAATCCAGGTGTCCTCGGAGACATAAATTCCGTGAGCAACCTGCTGAAGATTTTTCTCTTTGACATATTCATAAAAAATGGGTTTTACAATTCCGCTGGCGATTACCTGTGCGGTTTGCAGCATCCCATCATGCTCGGTCAGAAGTCTGTCTAATTGCTCAAACCGTTCTGATTTGGTCACATCCATCACTTCCTTTCGTGCTACTATTATACACGGATGTAGCACAGAAGTAAATATAGCAATTTAACAGACACTGTCTGGCATTTTTGTGACCGCGCATTTTATCCATAAACCAAATCCTGAATGGCAAACTTCAAGTCCTGCACCTTGCCCAGCAGCCAAATGGCAGCCATCGGCAGACCATAGGGACTAATAAGGAATGCCATCACCAGCAGGATAATGCCGTTTTGCAGGGAACAGGTCAGCAGAACCGCCACACCCAGCAGGGCGATCACCATGCTGATAAGCCCCAGCACCAGACCGGAGACATAGACAATCCCCACACAAATCCAAACGAACAGGGTCAGCGCCAGAATCACCGGAACCATCACGATCTTCAACAGCAGTTTCAACAAAAATACCAATGCCCTCATTGTTATGCCTCCTCCCAAAATCACAGTTTCTGTTCCTGATTCCATTATCCCTGTCTCACAGCCAAAAGGCAAGGATACGGGCAAAAAGAAAAAGCGGAGGAAGGCGCGGCGAAGAAACGCCGTTCCTCCCTCCGCAGATGGGGTATTTGTCCCGGTTACGAAAGTTTGGAGAGTTGTGTCAGTATCTCTTTAACTCCGTCCCATAACTGTTCCTGCCGCTGGGATATATCCTCCAAATCGACATCATAAATCCGCCCGGTCTCATGCACCTTGCGGGTCAGCTGGTTTAAGTTGTTGCTGCTCCTGCGCAGCAGGGATACCAGTTCTTTCAGTTCCGGCAAATCCAGCTGCACCACATAGCCGTCCACAGCCATTTTCCGCAGATAGGCGCTCAGGTTTTTTGTCCCAAACTGTGCCATTTTCTGCTGAATCAACTTCATTTCATCAGCGGATACCCAAAACAGAACCGGCACATCCCGCTTGCGCTTGGGGCTGCTCATCGCTCCGGCTCCTGTTTCTTCGGGGCGGCAGGCTTATGGGCAGGCGGTTCCTGTTTGAGCTTTTGCAGGACAGAACTTTTCTGCTGTTCCTGCATGGTTTTTCTGGCCTGCCTGGTAAACAGATCGGTCAGACCGGGATTGACCCCATCCACAACCAGATAGGCGCAGTGGCGGGAAGCGCCGCTGTCCTCCGGCATGGGAATGGTTTTTGCCCAGGCTTTATTGTCCTGAGAGATACGCCCGTCATGGTTCTTGTGCTGGATGGTGTTGGCGAGAATAAACTGTACCCGTTCTGTCCCGAACTTTTCCAGCACATCTTTGACCGCCGCCTCCGTATCCAGCCGGTTCTCTGCATAGTGGGCGCTGATAGCCTGTTCAATGGCTTCTTTGCAGGCGCTGTTTGCCTGATATGAGAGGTTGTACTGTGCCATTTCCCCATGTTCTCTCGCATAGGCAGCTGAATGGGGGTAGAGAGGGGCAGTTCGTAATTCTTCCTGCGCCTTGCACACATCATCGGCACGGTTTTCAATGCTGTCCCGGATCACATCCATGTAGCCGGTCTCCAGCTTTTCAAAATAATGGTACACATCATCCAGTGGCGAGGAGGAATCCAAAAGCGCCTGTGCCTGTGCGTCGGTCAGCTCCAGCTGCTCCATCGCCATCACGATGTCCTCCCGGACCGTGTACTCATAGGTGTGGTGCAGGATTTCCTCCGGGGGCTGGCTTTTCAGCCAGTCCCGGAATTTATCCTGTTCATCAGACATTTTCTCATAAAGAGCTGTATTCAGATCGTTAGTATTCATGTTATCGCACCTCCTCATGCTGTTTTGGTTTCTTGTCTGTACTGCG
>SAMEA104315423__coassemble_1790_pt1 | contig 39670 bp, 29 predicted proteins | sample SAMEA104315423__metabat2_low_PE_012 | metagenome-assembled genome bin SAMEA104315423 (sample SAMEA104315423) | gut metagenome | biome: Monkey gut; feature: monkey-associated habitat; material: faeces | place: China | collected 2013 | reverse complement strand
AATACCGACCTCCAATCGTTAGATTTTTAGGTCTAACTTTTGGGGGTCGGTACAAAAGCAGAGTCTCTTCCTAAGTTTATAATTTTAGTAATGAAAAGAGTAGTTATAATTTAAATGTTCCAATTGCTTCCTCGAGCTGCTCCATGTTCTCCTGAAGCAGCTGCGTCTCTTTCCTTAGGCCATCTGCGGACAACATCTGCTGCTGTAAATACTGGCTGATCTCTCCGGATGCCTTCACCGTATTCTCGGACGATTCCCCGATTCGTTTGATCGATTGTAATGTATTGTGGCGATCCTGATTCATTGCTTCCATCTCTGCACTGACCGATTCCATACTCACCACAAGATTCTCCATCAGGTGGTTCATCTTCTCAAAAGCATCACTCGTCTTTAATGTACTACTCCTCTGTCCATCCGAAATTGCCTCTGCCTCCCGCACCTTATCCAGCGCGTTCTGTGAATATACGGTAATCTCCTCAATGATCTTCTGGATCTCCTCTGCCGTATCTGCCGAATTATCTGCAAGCACGCGGATTTCCTCCGCGACAACCGAGAACCCTCTTCCCTGCTCTCCCGCACGAGCTGCCTCAATCGAAGCATTTAAAGACAAGAGGTTGGTCTGTGATGCAATGCTTTGGATGTCGTTTACAAAGTTGGTAATTTCTGATAGTTTATCAGCAAGCTTGACCACATGTTCCTGTACTTCATTCGTCACATCCACAGTTTCCTGGGACTGCTTTGTCATCTCAACCAGTGTCATCTTGCCCTCATCGATCATCTTCTGAGAATTTGTCACCTCGGAAATCGTTGCAACAATGCTGTTGCTTACACTCTTGATCTGTACCGACAATTGTTCCATTTGGTCGTTACATGACAGGATTTCTTCGTTCTGCTGTGCAATACTCTGATTGATTTCCTCCATCTGACCATCCATATTCTTGATCATGGAACTTAACTGTATACTTGATTCCTGTACACGGTCGCCCGACTGAAGCACGTCATCCTTCATATTGGACACCATCTGAATCAATGAGCGCATTCTCGAAACCGTATGTAATAATGCCTGCTGAAGTTTGCCGAATTCATTATTGGAAACCCTTACATTTTCCTGCTCAGTCAGATCTCCCTGGGATACTTCATCCAGTCTTACGATATTCTTTCTGATATTTCTACTGATATTACGGATCAAAATTGTTGCAAGTGCAAATGCGATCAGACAAGCCACAAGCACAAGGCTCATTGTCAGTGTTCGAATGCTGTCAGAGCTCTTGGTAATGTATGACTTTGGAACCAGTGCCACAATATGGCTTCCGTTCATTTCACTCGTAATCGTCATGCAGAAGTATTGTTTTCCATCGTAGTTAAGATAGCTGCTCTCCTTCTCGTAATCCAGCTTTTCCACAGACGTAACCGAAAAGTTTTCATCGTTGCTGATTTCTTGTCCCTCAGCCGTCACAAATGCCAGATAACAGCCTTCCTCATAGTCCAATTCCGAGAGAAGTTCCTTAACTTTGTCCCGGCTGATATCAATAACAACCACGCCACGCTTTGCGCCACTGTTGAAAGACTGACTGCAGTAAAGTGCGTAATTGTTCATTCCCATCTTCTCATCCATCAATGGATGTGTGGATCCCCAATGCAGATAATTGTCCGAAAGCATCGATCCTTCGTCTGCCGACGCCAACTCATCAATGAAACTATCCATCTCCGTTGTCTTAATATTTTGTGTCGTAATCACATCATCCGTGGAGACCGGAATCACATGAATTCCCTCAATCCAGTTACTTGAGGTCTGCTTCACATTCACATTATTGCTGATTGACTTATTGGCCTGCGACTGTTTCGAATTATCAGAATCATATCCTCCCAGAGAATACGCAGTCACAGTACTATCCTGTGCCAGTTCCAATGTGATGGAAGATACATTTTTCATAGCCTCATCATACGAATTCATTGTCATCTGGAGTGCCTTGTACGCGGAGGTCTCATAATTCTCCTGCAAGCCTTTCGATGACATGGAATACGATGCCAGACCCGTTATGATTACAAATAAAATCGGAATGATAAATCCGATCATCAGTTGTAAACGGATTGATAACGCCGGTTTTCTTATCTCTTTTCTTATCGCTTTTTTCCTCATACCCATGTCCCCCTTTTGAACATCAGCCCATGCAAAATTTGCCTTCAGCAAATGGGCTGACATTGTCACTCTCACAACCTTATTATATAAAATCACATAGTGAAATGAATGTACCTTAATTTTATTCGGGTGTCTTTTTTTTAGCAAAAAATCTGGGTCTGATTCCTTCGAATCAGACCCAGACGGTAGACTTTGCAAAGCAAAATCCTTTTATAAGGGGAGAAAATATGAAAAAGTAACTATATTACTCTTTGACAGCACCGGCAGCAATACTGCTGATGATGTATTTTGAGAAGAATGCAAACACAAGGAGGATCGGAATAACCGAGATTGCTACTGCTAAGTAGATAGCTCCCTGATTTGCGGTAATATCGGTTGAGGAACGAAGTGTTGCCATCATAACCGGTAAGGTAAACTTCTCGTTCTTATTTAAGATGATCATTGGCATTAAGTATGCATTCCAGTTTCCAATAAATCCCATGATCGACATGGTCGCAATACCTGGTGACATGATCGGAATTGCGATTCTGTGGAATATGTACAACTCTCTTGCTCCGTCAATTCTTGCGGCCTCGATCAGAGATGGCGGCATAACCGACATGACATACTGCCTTAAGAAGAATACGGTTCCGGGTGCTGCAATCGCCGGAATAATAAGAGGAATGTAGGTATTAACCAGGTGCAGCTTTGTACATAAGTTGTAGAATCCGATCAGACTTAACTGTCCAGGGATCATCATAAATATCAGGATGACTGCAAATATTACGTTGCTTCCCTTGAACTTATACATTGCAAGTGCATAAGCAGTAAGGGCTGAAAAATATGCAGTTAAAAGTGTTGCAGGAACTGCAACTTTTACACTGTTCCACATACCCTTGAAGAGGTTGAAGTATTTAAATACCTGTTCCCAGTTTTCCCCGGTATGTGTACTTGGAATCAATGTAAACGATGTAACAATTTCGCTTCCGCTTCGGGTCGCATTGACCATCATGAGCAAAAACGGGAACAGACAAGCTGCTGCAAGCAGGATCAAAAGGAAGTAAAGGATTCCTTTTTTAATCTTATAACCAACACCATTCATACTTCCTAGTCCTCCTTTCTGTTAAACACTTTGAGCTGAACAATGGATACAGCCAAAACGATCAGGAAGATTACATACGCGATTGCAGAAGCATAACCGGTCTGTGTTGTTCCAGTTGTAAATCCAAATTTATACAGATACATAACCGCTGTGTATACGGAGTTGTATGCAGCACCGGATGTGCTTGACATCAGGTATGGCAGATCGAACATCTGCAGACCACCGATCAGTGAGGTGATCGCTACATACATTAACATTGGTTTCAGAAGCGGTAATGTGATTTTTCCAAATACAGTCCATCTTCCGGCACCGTCAATTGCGGCAGCCTCGAAATAATCCTTTGAAATACCCTGCACACCGGCCATCAACATGATAAAGGAGTTACCGAACCACATCCATGCAGAGATTACTGCGATCGTGTATCCTGCAGTGTTCGGCGATCCGAGCCAGTCGATCGGGTTATATCTTGCACCGAAAATCTTATAGATTCCGGAAATAATCTGATTAAAAGTACCGAATCTCCAATCAAGTAACGTATTGAATAAGAATGCGATTGAAGTTGCGGCGATCAGGTTTGGCAGATAATAGATTACACGGAAAATGCCAAGACCCTTGATCTTGTATTTAATATCACTGAATACGATTGTAAGTAAGAACGCAAGTCCTAACTGTAACACAATATTTACTGCCCAGATTCTTACGGTGTTCCATAAGCCTCTCCAGAAAAACTTGTCAGTAAAAACTCGCTTATAGTTGTCAAACCAGACCCACTTCATCTCACCGACACCAGCAATCTTGGCGTTGGTAAAACTCAAATAAAGTGTTCTGAATACCGGGTAAACGCTGAAGATCAAAAATACGACAACGAATGGAATTACAAATAAATATCCCATATTATCGTAGGTTTTGAGTCCACTCTTTTTTTTCTTGCCCATAGGTTCATCTCCCCACTATATGCTGCCATTTGATTTCAATTCCCCCATACATTCGCAAAACCGCACGAGACTCGTGCTTTCCCGTTGCTACGCAACTAATTTTGCTCATATATGGGGCGGTGACTCTATCCGAGTCACCACGAGAAAAAACAAATCTGATTTTTACGTGCAAGCACGACAAATCTTCTTTGTTTTTCTCGTAGGAACTGAATAGTTACTCTTATTTTATAGGTTATTTCACATCTGATTTCTAGCGATCGATCTCAATATCAGGATAGGTAGCTGCTACCTTGTCATAGAACTCGTTTACAGCCTCATCCTTTGTCTTCTGACCTGTCTTAACAGCTGAGATTGCCTCGCCCCAAGCATCGCCGATTGCCTTGTCGTAACGAGTTACGATAGAGTAATCAATGCCTTCTGCCTGCTGTAACCAGAATGAGTAAAGCTTCTCACCACCGTAGATCTCGTTCGCGTCATCTTTGTGCTTCTCGATTGCAGACTTAAGAGATACAGTATCTCCCTGTGAGAAATCGATCCACCAGTCAGCGGTATCCTCGTTTAATGTACAGAACTTAACGAACTCCCAAGCTGTCTGCTGTCTCTTAGACTGTGAAGAAATACCAATGTATGTACCACCGGAGAATCCGTAAGAAGGTCCGGCACAAACGCCCCACTTACCAGATGTCTCACCTACGTTATCTCTCATGGTTAATACGCCCCATGCAGGGAGACCAAATGAGAATACGGTTGTCTTGTCCATGTCCTTCGTAGACTCTTCGAACTGTGTAGCATCCCAAACGTTTACGGAATCATCTGCGTAGTTCTGAATATCAGCGGAAAGGATCGGTACCTCGCCAGCCATAGCCTGATACCAAGGTGTTGACCACTGGTTTGCATATGCGGTAAGATCCTTCTGGTATAAATCTACACACAGATCCATGTAATCATATCTAGCCTGATCTACATTAAGCTTTCCATCAACTACCCAGGCACTGTCACCTGAGAAGAAGTTTAACTCAGCGTCAGAAGCGAAGATTCTGTATCCTGCATCCTTTAATGTCTGAGCTGTCTCAAGAATCTTGTCATAGCTTGAGAATAACTTTCCTACTTCGTCCGGATCATCAGTTCCGAATACTTCCTTAGCGATATCTCTACGATAGTAGAAACCTGCAGGAGTGATCTGGTAAGAGATTGCTCTCTGGATACCGTCTGCATCCTGTCCAACCTGCCATACGTAGTCAACGATCTGATCTGCGTAATCCTGTGCTCCGAAATCATCTAAGTTTGCGAAGAATCCTGCATCGTAGAAATCTTCGAGCATCTGTGGCTCACCAACGATGATATCAGGCTCTGACTCGCCAGCAAGTAATGCTGTCTGAACCTTTGTCGGATAATCTGCAGGCTCGATAACTACAGTATCAACCTCAACGCCTGTCTCTTCCTGGAACTTCTTACCGAAGTCAACAAGGTCATTTGCAAGTGTCCATACGACAAGCTTGTCATCAAGCTTTGTCTCTTCTGCCCCGCCCTGTGTGCTGCTGTTGTTTGAAGCACTGTTTGAGCTGTCGTCTTTGCCGCCACATGCCATCATAGAGAATGCCATGGTTCCGATCAGTAATACTGATACAACTTTCTTCCAATTCATAAAAATATCCTCCTTTTATGTTCCAACACTTATTGTTGATAATCATATTATAGGAGGATATCTTTTTATAAAAAATGCATCGATTTTTAAAAAGGTGTCATTTTTTTAGTCTTCAAAAATATAAGTTGTGATACTATGTGACTTCACCGGCTCATTGACGCCTACACCGCCCTCGATCAGCGTGATCTCCACATCTTTTTCGCTCCGGTTGAGCACAACGGTCACGCGGCTTCCGTCAGGATTTAAGAATCCGACTGTTTCCACATCCGATGTATAGCGGGTTGTTGCGATATGTACCGCACCTTTTTCGATATAGCGGCTGAACTGACCGATATAATAGTAGGTCAGACGTTTTTCAAACGTATCGTTTTCCGGATCGCACATGATCGGAGCTGCACAGAAGTTACCGACATGGTTCGGACCACCCTTGGTATCAAGGAACAGATTCCAGTCAAAATACGTGGTGATACCGGAAGCTAAATTTCCTAAGATATCGTGTGCATACATCTCTGCCTTATACGTCTCTCTCGTATCTGCAAAACGTGAATACTCCACGCATCCCTCCGAGAAGATTACTTTTAAATCCGGGTATTCTTTTTTTACCATATCGATTGCCTCGAAATGGTCTCCGGTGTACCAGTGGATTGCTACACCGTCAATATATTCTCTTGCTTTCTCGTTTGCCATCGATTCTTCCACGCGGTCGAAAAGAATATCTTTGTTGTGATCCCAGATAAAGATGGCAATATCGCCAAGTCCGGCTTCTTTTAAGGTCGGTCCGAGATAATCCGCAACGAATGCTGCTTCCTCAGAAGCACTGTAGATACAGGAATCCCAGGTCTGCACTGCTGCAGGCTCATTTTGGATCGTAAGTGCATCAATCTGTATGCCTTTTTCCCGATATGCCTGAATGAACTTCACATAATAGTCTGCCCATACCTGATCATACTCTTCCTTAAGCTGTCCACCGTGGTTCATATCACCATTCGTCTTCATGAATGCAGGCGGAGACCATGGGGACATCAAAAATGTCATGGAATCGGATGCTACAAGGTTATGTTTTGCGATTGCATCGCGCAGAAGAGGAAGGATCTCTGCCTCGTCGTGTTCAACACTGAATGTCTTAAGTTCGCTATCTCCGTCTTCGATATACGTATAATTGCCCAAGCCGAAGTCGCAGCTGTTCATATGTACACGACCAATGTTGTACTTCAGTCCATCCTCTCCGAAATATGCCTCGATCATCTCGGCTTTCTTCGCCTCGCTCATCGCCATATAGTTATGTGCGCTCGCCTCTGTGAATGCACCGCCAAATCCATCGATTGCCTGGTACTTTACCTGTGGATACACGTTGATGACGTGCATGCAGTCTTCCTGCTCCTTCGGCGCAATGTTACTTTCCTGCCAGAGAAGATTCTCGGCTTCACATGTTACAATTTTCTTAATCTTCTTCATATAATACCTCCTTATATACCCAGTGATCGCGAAACGTCTGTAGCGGCGGTATCCGGCGGGGCAGACGTTTCGCGATCACCTATATTTATATGGTTTTATTGTACAAATTCAGGCATCCGCTGACAGTAGACAATCTTCCGATTTCGATCACAATTTTCGGAATTTTGCATGCAGCCGGATGCCTGACATGATTATGCGATTGTCACAACGATGCTCGAAACCTCTCCGTCCCGGACTGCACCGGCAAGTTCCTCACCAAGCCGATCCGCATTGACCGTGGCCTCGCTTCCATTCTTATAAGCAAGTTGCATCTCCGTAATCCTGTATGTTTCCGGGAAGTAATCCTTCTTCTCAGCAAGATGGTAAGTCACTTTGGTCTTGCCAAGAAGCATCGCTGACACCTCTTTGTCATCACCGATCAGATATGCCGGAATCGTCGGCTGCAGCTTAAGGTTTAACTGTCCATCACAGACAACAAACGGACGCTTTCCGAACATCATGATCTTCCACATGTTCATGAACTCGATTGTAGATCCGCTCAGTCTTGCAACAAATCCTTTGCCGTGAATCTTCTTATTCGGATTCTTGGAACTTGCGATAAAGGACGAATTCTCAAGCACACTTCTTCCGTATGTCTCCTCGTCAAGGAACGGAATGACCGCCTTGTGGAAATCCTCTGCAAATTCCGGATACAATCCCGATTTAATCAGTTCCAACAGATATTTATATTCCATATGAAGCCAGATCGACTCATTCTCCAGCCATCCCGGTGTGAATGCACGCGCACGGCCGAGCTCATAAGAGGCCTCCTGCAGCGACGCATTGACTTTGTACATAGAGAGCTTCGTATCATAGAGATCACTGTTCTTCACATTGTGATAGAGCGCAAGCTTGGTATCTTTATCCCAGTCCATCTTTAAGTAGCGTACCGGTCCTTCGAGGAAATACGGTACCATCTGTACGGAAAATGCAAGCGGCCGGATGCCATCCTCCAGTTTCTCATATTTCTTGACCTCGAAAGTAAAGTATGTCGGACAGATTCCCTTTCCGTAGCGAAGCGCTTTCTCAATACCGCAAAGCACGGTTTCCTTCCAGCCTTCTAACATCTCTGCAAGATCTCCTGTGCCGTACTCACTGACATCCCCGGACACACCGGAGAAGGTTTTGTCGCGGTAGATCTCTTTTGCATCGTTGATACGGTTCCAGAACGAGATAACTTCTTCATTGTTTTTCAAATTTTCTGCTTCCAGGCGGTTGATGAGTGCAAGTTCATCGATAAAGTTTCCGAGTTCCTTTAACACACTGACTTTACCCGGATATTTGATCAATGCGCCGATAGTATAATCCAGCATACGAAGAAGTTCATAGGTCTCAGCCATAGAGGAGCCGAACATGCCCGGCATTCCGTTTAACGCATCGTACCAGCCCGGCTTACCGCCTTCCATCTCAATACCCATTCCGTACGGATCAAGTGTTGCAAACTTCGTTGCACACAGAAGAAGCAGCTTCTCCATCAGTGTCGTATAGATCACATTACCGGTTCCGAAATTATCACGCACCAGTTTTTCTTTCGTATTACGGCGGCTCTTCTCATCCAAAGCATAGTACTGACGTACGCCGCCTTCCGTTAAGGCATACCGCTTAAACCGGTGGTTGACATTGATCTGGGACAGGAAGAATGTATACGCCTGTTCATAAAGCATTTCCTTCTCTTTCTCCGGGAACACACTAATGTATTCCTCAACAAGATCCAGATTGTAATCCCAGTGATCGCTCCAATAACCTTCTCCGAAATTACCATTGACCAGACTGTCCGCGAAATCGATCAGTGATCCAAACCACTTATCGGCCTTCGTTTCATCAATGTCAGCTAACTTCTCGTACAATTTTCCCGGTGTGAACGGCTTCGTCACAAAATCGACGAGTTCCTTTCTTTGACCCGCTTCCACATCCTCAAGGATCATCTGCGCTTTTTCTTCGGAAACCGTATAGGTCAGCTTCTCAACACCAAGCGGATTGTATCCGTCAAGCTGCATGAGACTATAGAACGTGTGAATATTCTCGCGTCCGACGAATGGTGCAAAGAAGGTATCCAGTCTCCGGTTCTGGTTCACATCACGGAAGTTTCCGTTGCCCTGTGAATAGAACTCTGGCAGCATCGAGAAATAATTGTAATCGCGCTCAAGATCTCCGTGTTTTCTTGAATACACATAGAAGATCTTGTTATGTCCAAGCTGGATTGGAAATCCTCCACGTAAAATGTTGTCCATATACGTATATTTGCAGTAAGCATCGAATTTCGTGTCCGCAGTCTTAGTCGCGATGCCATCCACCAGTTCATCCACCAGAGTGATCGCACGCGCCCTCTTCTTTTCAAAGAATGCTCCGTCAATCTTCTGGTTTAGAAATTTTTCAAGAATCTTTTTGTTCTCAACCTGACCGATCATCTCGTAGAGTGTTGTGCTCTCTCCAGCCTGCAACGTGCATTCTTTTAAGAAAAAGCAACTCGGAAGAAGATTCGAATCATTCTCTTCCTCAGTCTTTACTGCCGGGATTCCTCCGTCCCGGAAAATGACCGGTTTTTCTAAAGCATTGTCATATCCAAAGATAGCGTCCGGATCAATGATCGCGGTAAGGCGCTCGCCGCCTTCCGTCACACCGATTCCGAAGTTTCCACCCTCAATTGCAGATACCGCTGCGGTATCGTCCATGCTCGCACGCACTCTGTAGTAAGGAACACCTGTATCGTGATCCTCTACCTGCATCCACGCTTTGGCTGTCTGCGTCATATTCTTCATGCTGTCCATGCCGACGCCGTATGGGATCAGCACCGGCATACCGTCAACGATCTCTAAATGCTTTTCTTCATCCGAAGTGTTTGTCACGGTGACCACACGCATAAGTGCACCGACCGTCTCCTCCGGCAATGTAAAGTATGCAACATGAATCTCAAGCTGCTGTTCTCTTAAATTTTCCTCGATGTCAAGCGTATTCATGCCAATCTGCATCTTGTGCGCATTGTCCTCATTCGAAAATGCCTCTACCGTGCGTCCGTTCTCCCGGATAAATGTACGGAAACCGGTGCGCTTCACATTCTGATAAGCAATATGCGCCGGATAGAATTCCATGATCGCGTGATCTTTATTGTCCACACCGAAGCTGACCACACCCTGACCTCTGTTCACATAGTAGCACCAGATTGGAATTCCCCTCACGCCTGCAATACCTGGAAGAAAGCTTGCGAATGTGGATTTCTTACCATATTGATTCATAACATATTCTTCTGATTTTTGATTCATTTTATAATCTCCTTTATCAGTCCCATTTTTCACTAATCTTTTTCTCTTTATCTGCATTTCTTCATGATCCCCATTTTTTCATCAGTATCAGGCGAACATGATGTACCTTGCGGTCATCCAGACTTCTTACCTCTTCCGGTGTATACCTGACCTGTGCAGCATCGACTACCCGCGAAGCTCCATCCAGATACGCCTTGCCGACCACATAGGATCCAACCTCAAGCCGATTTGGATTTTCAATCGTAATCTCCCATGTAATTCCCATGAATTTCAGCGAAATTGCAGCCTTATTTTCCGCATCAAACTGTTTCAAAAGAAGCTGCGGACGGATTGCAAGACCACCTGCCTCACCATGCACACCGAACATCTGCGTGATCACGGTAAGCATATACCAGCTTGCAGCGCCGGTCAGATAATGATAAAGTCCTCTTCCGTCCTTGCCGAAATACTCCGGGATGCCCGGATAGATCCGGCTCGTCTCGAAATCCATCGACTGACGATACAACGCATCAAGTGCCTTATAACCTTCTTTTGCAAAACCTCTGGTATAGAGTGCATTGGCATACATGACTGCCATATGTGAGAACACCGCTCCGTTTTCCTTCTCGCCAAAAGCAAAGCCAAACATGCGTCCCATATCCGTCTTCAATTCGTGAAAGTCCGTGTTCAGGCGGTAACCGCCGCACGATGCGTCATACAGATAGGCATCTGCCGCCTCTGTGATTGCCCGCACCTGTTCCTCTGTTGCAGTGCCTGCCATAATTGAAAATACCTGACCGGTCAGCATCATTCGCACATTGCCTTCTTCTGTCACACCCTCTACACGATTTCCATGATCATCATAGTAACCGTTGTACCAGCCATGTCCTTTTGCATCGGACACCCACTCGGTTTCACGGATATGTTCCATCATCCACTCTGCCTTATGCTCTAAGCTGTCTGCCAGCTGCTTCGTATCAATCTGGATACGCACACCGCTGACCGTATGCCTGCATTTTCTCAAATACGAATTCAATAATTTGTGTTTTGCTTCAATACTCTCATACAGTTCTTCCTTATCTTCCAGAAGCTTCGTGATCTCCTCAAGCAATTCGACATCACGCACGCCTTTTGCCGCTTCCTGTCTTAAGATTGCCGCCAGATCTCTTAGGTTCATTGCGTAGGCATTGGTGAAAGCGACACTCTCGCCCCTGTGTCCTGCCATATCGAGTGCATCGTTCCAGTCCGCATCACGAAGAGCAATATGATTATGCTCACCGACCTCGTAGAATGCGCCGAGTGCCTGAATGAGCAGATGCTCCAGCACAGTTCCTTCGTACCGGACACCTCTTACACTCTCCTGCCACTGCATGCCCTCTTTCCACTGTTCATCCACGGCCTTGCCCCGCATAACCTGCCCATCCTTAAAATACGGGACTTTCTGATACAGGAGATCGAAATCTCCCGTCTGATTCATGTATAATTTTGTTGTCATAAAAGGCCATACGCCGTGATCCATCCACACGCGCGTGATCGAATTACGGTCTGCCTTAAATTCGCCCAGATGATCTCCGATGATCGTTGCGTTACTTCCGTCCACGCGCACACCACCGAAATTGGACAAAAGCATCTGCCTGACTCCGCCCGGATTCATCATCAGAAGCGCCAGACAATCCTGCCAGAGATCGCGCCATCCGCGTCCTCCCTTGCCGTAATCATGGTGCGGCAGAAACGAACAACCGTAGATGCGGCGAAGCTCCGGCTGGAAGCTTACCCAGTTCATAAACTGGTCGAAATTGTTATCCCCGCTGTAATAATGCACATTGATCTTGTTCAGCCAGTACTGTTTCGTCATATCCAGCTGACGGTACACATTCTGTTTTCCGCAGAAAAGCTTTCTTGCTGCTTCGATTGTACTATCCTGCTTCGTTGCACCGATCAAAACGGTATATTCTGTGCTTTCTCCAGGCGCAAGCATCTTTTTTTCGAACCGGAATGCACCACAGATCTCCTGTCCATCAACCTTGCTTGACGCCGGCACGCCGTCTAAGCCTCGCACAACTGCTTCCGGCCTGAGCAGTGTTCCTGCCTTGCCGACAAATGCGTTCTGCTCCGGATAGAAAGCAACCGGTGCCTTACCATCCTCCGTTATACCTTCTACAAAATAAGTCGTATCATTAACCTGATGTCCTCTCTCATCAAACGAAAGCGTCGGGGTCACATGCACACCGTACTCCGTAGTGACAGCCCGGTGCAGAAGCGACGTCACATGTCTGTGATCACGAATGTTGTCCGCGCTTCTTCCATAAATCGGAATTGCTGCATATGCAGTAAATGTCACCTCATCTTTGCCGGTATTCGTGAGCTTTACCTGCATAACCTCTACATTATTCTGAAAAGCGACAAACGAAGTAATCTCGGAATGCAGCGAATGTTTTTTTGAACTACGCGAAACCTTATGCCACATAAGGCCCGCTTCCACTTTGGATGTATCCTGCCCGGCGGTAAAACGCGCGGCTTCCTGTTCAGCAGACATACCGGTCGCAGACCATACTCCGGCTCCCTCTATCGCACACCAGAAATTTCTCGATGAGCGGCTGTCCACAAGATCGCCGATACTTGTCGGCTCCAACAGAAAATGATTCTGGTCAAGCTTCGCATCCCCGGCAAGATTCGGTGTGATCGCGCTTTTGAGTCCATGTTCTCCTGCGATTGGGAAATAGAGTCCCAAGTCATTTTCTGCACCTTCTAACTGAAAGCTTCCGTTTTCGTCCGTAAATCGATATCCCTGCATCGTCAACATCCTCTCTTCCCTTTTATTTGCTTGTTCCATTCTCATACTCTAACAGTACCTGCCTTGCTCCCGCGAAAAAGACACCCTCTCCGCTGTCGTTGACCACATGTTCCATTCCCGGATATCCGGTCAGCATCACGGTACAGATATTCTCAATCCGCACGCCTTCTTTATCCGGCATCTCAACCGCAGTATGTAGATTCACTTCTGCGTCACGGTTGTACAGATAGATGCCAAGTCCTGTCGCGAAGAAATCTTCTGCCGCATCATCGACATGGATGGACGCGTAACCATCCGTCTTGCCATCATGACTCATCCATACATCCTGCCTTGGAACATCGTATGGAATCTCACACTGGTACATATAGATTCTTCCGCCATCTCCATTCCAGATGGTCTGATATGCATTAAAATGCTCCACCATAAGTGCGTAGGTGATCACATTGTTTCCATTGACCACAAATCCGTTCTCCGCTACGTTTTTATCCCATGCAACCTGATCTCCGTGATCCGCTCTCCAGATCCAGAAGTTGTCGCCAATCGTATCATCACTGTTGATAGTCAGACAGGTATGTGTCTGCACCGGCTGATCCGTCTTCGTTCCTCCTACGCGGAAGAACAGATCAGACAGCATGATCGGTATCTCTTTGTCCTTCTTGTTGCCCGCATCCCCGACAACCATCAGATTCTCGGATTTGACTGATCCCGCGTCAAACAGAAGACCTGCCACCATGATGCCACTCTCATCCGCCACATTGACACAGGTGCTGCCACCTGTGGATTTCAGCGTTGCAAGTCCCATGCCAAGAACAATTGTGTTCGGATTATTGATTTCAATCGGCTGGTCAATTTCATAAATTCCCGGTGTCAGGAGAAGATTCTTACCTTCCTTTAATGCCTCATTCATCGTTTCTGCGTTATCCTTTGTGGCATCCGCGATATAGAAGGCATCGATACCGACAATCACATCAGACGATGCATCACCATCATTCTTATCTGTCCACAGAATATCCGATGCATCCAGATTCAGCCATGTGGTTCCGTATGAATTTGTCTGTAATTTCGGCACATAAATGCCATACCCATGCTTCTCATCATAGACAAGAAATGGCTTTTCCCTTACCACATCCGTGGTATCAACCGTCGTGTAAGCTTTCACCGGCCATGTTCCCTCCGGTGCACTTCCTTTCTCTTCTCCGACGAAAACCATATTCCAGTTCTCGCCCATCCAGGTTCCCCAATTGTCATTGCGTGACAGCCACTGTTGCTGTGAACCAGAATCTACCAGTCTTGTGATATTGGAATCTGCAAGAAATCCTCCGCTACACCAGCCGTAATCGTCATGCAGATACAGCGCTCCCTCGATGTTCACACGCCGCATATCCGTCGCCTGAGATACCGCCCAGACTGTATTACTTTCTATGCTGACATTCTCCACGCTTCTCCAGAAATTACAGCAGGCATTATGGTTGCTCTCATCATCTCCGAGCCACCTTGCCAGACACGAAAGTCCCTGTATCTTCGTGTCTGTCGGAAGAATTCCAAGTCCCGACACCTGCGTATAGAAGCCAACTTCCGGCTGGATCGATTCATCGTATTCGCCCGGCATAAAATAGATGGCATACCGCTCGTCTCCAAACTGGTTCGTCTCCTGCCTGTCGTAGAGTTCCTCTAAGATCTGTTTCACTTCCGCCGGATCATCCTCCGGCGAAAAAACATACACATTTTCTCCAAAGAGTGCTTCATGATAATCTGTAATATCCGTTTTACCTCCCAATCCCGGCTGCATCTTTATCACACCGAATATAAATACAAACCCGGCCAACACACCGAGTGCTGCAAGCATACGACGCTTCATTGTTGATCTCCTTTCATTTTTGATCATCCGCAAGCGATTGTGAAACTCCTGTGGCGGGGTTCTCCAGTGGCGCGGACGCTGTGGCTGGCTCCTAATCGGACACTGGTTATCCAAAATCAGGAATTTGCAGAAAATGTCCGCCGGGCTCTTCTCATGATTTGCTGTCCGCTCAAGCTTAGACAGTGGTGGCTGCGTGTTCGCCCCGGAAAAGAATGCGTCCGAGAAAATTCGTGTCTGCCTTAATGGGCGTTCGAAGAAAACGTGCCGCCGCAGGGCAACTGTTTGTGAGCAACACTGTATAGTGGCGTTCCAACAGACACGAAGCGAGTTTTGCACAAGGCGGCTCATATCGACTTTCTGAGGACGCCCATTTAGGCAGGCTAGGATTTTTGAGCGCATCTTTTTGGGGTCGGACATGCCGTCACCACAGTCGAAGCGTTGCTCGGACACAAAAACTGAGCCCGGCAGAGATTTTGGCAAATTCAATGATTTTGTCTAAAATCGTGCTCCGATCAGGAGCCAGCCACAGCGTCCGCGCCACTGGAGAACCCCGCCACAGGAGTTTCACAATCGCTAATGAATATCTGCTCCATAGATCCCCTGATTGTCTCTATCATAAAAAAAATAGAACCTTAAAATAAGGTTCCATTTATTAGTTAGGTATCATTTTTTTATTTTCGGGTATTCTTTTTTCCAATCACTTCTCAAGGATGATAGTTCGTCGTCACCTTCCACAGATCCGGCTCGCTTGCCCCCCACCGGAACAATTCCTTCATCTGCTCATCGTAGGTTTCTAACGGCTCATAGGTTGAGACGATCTTGATAAGATATTCTTCCTTCTCATCCTTTGGAGTCAGATGATCAAGTTGTCCTAAAATATACTCCGACATCTTAAACGGCTGCATATCCTCGCTCGTCTCAAGGCCAAACAGTTTCTTAAAAAGGCCTCCTACATAATAGAATTCATAATTTCCCAATAATACGGATTTCTGCATCGTGCATTTTAAAATGATGCTTTGTCTTGCTATACTTGTTGTCATATTACACGCTTTCTTCGGTTTTTTATTAGTGTACCACAAAAAGCATGCTTTTTACCAGTATTTGGGTAATCCGTATCCAAAGAAAAAATAATACAGGGAACCGATCGTCTTACCAAGAGCCATCGCGATCATGACGAAGCTCAATCCCCGGTTGATATACAGTCTGCGAAACAGGATCGGGAATGTATTCAGGATTTCCGCCAAAGCGACCGCGATACATCCGACGAACATTCCGGCGACAAAGCCGTAGATGCCAAGCAGCAGATGTCCGATCCATGCAACCGGCAGACGTGCCTCCCACTCGATGATGGAGAACACGGCTCCCGTCAGTACGCCGAGCACGATCATGTTCTCAAAGCAGATGACTTTATCTGCCAGATTCATCTTCCGGATCATACGCGGAACCACTCCGATAACCAGTATGAATGCAAAGGTTCCCGCGGATACTGCGACTCCGCACGCAAATGACACAAATGCCATAAGAATATGTCTAGTTAACATCTTGTTCGTGCCCCCGCCTTCCCGCGTTCTCGATAAAGGTTGTGTCAACATCCTTCTGGTATTTGCGCATCTCTACCTGGATCGGTGTCGGATCGGATGTGATCTTCTTCTTTCCGATATGATTAAAGAACACCAGAATGCCGACAGCAAGCCCCAGACAGTAGAATATCTCAATCTCTGAGACGGTCGGTTTATCGCCGCCCAATATCTGCTTATAGAACCGGTCAAATACTTCGCCGACCGACACATCGTTATTGAATGCCATAATGGTAAACGCAGATCCAAGAAAGATTACAATACACAGAACAACGATCTTGAGCGTCTCCATCGCTTTGCTTCCCATCGGGGAAGGCACATACTCCACGACGAAATCCTGTTCTCCGAAGCTCACCACTTCAACCTCCGGATATTCTTCATGTATCAGCTGTATGACATCCAGGATGGAAAAGACTTCGATCCGCTTCTTCTTGGCGGTCTGCTCCGGCGCAAAATGATACAATGTCTTATTCTTGATTCCTGCACAGATTGCAGGATCTGTACATTCCACCGACATGACATCCATGATCCTGATCTGCGGATCGTGGCAGACACTGTTACGTTCCGCTTTCACATATACAGTCTCACGCTTTTCTTTCATATGATCCCACCTGTCTGACGCGCTCTACAAGCGTCCCTTCCTTCGGTATTGCATTCTGCCGGTACGAACTCAGGCAGTACCATCCCATCAGACCCAATACAGTCAAAAGCAGTGCCACCAGACAAAACCGATACCAAAATGTCCAGCTTTTCTTCCCTTTATGTTTTACTTTCTGTTCCATGTCAGCCTCCTTTTACCTACGGCATATTTTATGGGCAGCGATCGTGAAAATTGTGTTGCGGCGGACTCCTGCGGGTACCGACTCTGCGGCTGGCATCTAAGCAGACACTAGATATCCAAAATCACGAATTTGCAGAAAATGTCCGCCGGGCTCTCTATATGATTTGTTGTCCGCTCAAGCTTAGACAGTGGCGGCTGCGTGTTCGTCCTAGAAAAGAATGCGTCCGAGAAAATTCGTGTCTGCCTTAATGGGCGTTCGAAGAAAACGTGCCGCCGCAGGGCAACTGTTTGTGAGCAACACTGTATAGTGGCGTTCCAACAGACACGAAGCGAGTTTTGCACAAGGCGGCTCATATCGACTTTCTGAGGACGCCCATTTAGGCAGGCTAGAATTTTTGAGCGCATCTTTTTAGGGCGGACACGCAGCCACCACTGTCGAAGCGTTGCTCGGACACAAAAACTGAGCCCGGCAGAGATTTTCGCAAATTCAATGATTTTGTCTAAAACCGTGATCTGCTTAGATGCCAGCCGCAGAGTCGGTACCCGCAGGAGTCCGCCGCAACACAATTTTCACGATCGCTCACCAACAATATGCGCGTTTTCCATAAAAAGTATGCAAGGGAATGGGACACATTGGTAAATTGTATGTTAAGTCGTGAAAAATGATTGACATGGCAGGAAATGGGGCATAAATTGAATATAGCGCTGCTGCAACAAAAGTGCAGGCAGCGATTGTAACAAAGAAAAGGAGACCAGATCATGGCCCACACCAAAGAAATATTAACACTCGCTGTCGAGATTGGAGATACCATGCTCCGAAACGGTGCAGAAATCTACCGTGTCGAAGACAGCCTGATTCATATATTAGAATCCTGTAATGTTGAAAATTTTGACGTATATGTACTCTCAAACGGAATTTTTGCCAGCGCAAACGAAGATCGGGAAGATGCGTGCAGCATGATCCGCCACGTGCCGATCTCGTCCGTCAACCTCGGCAAAGTAGCTGCCTTAAACCAGCTTGTGCGCGATATCTGCGACCACAAATGCTCGATCGAAGAAGCAACCGTTCGCCTGACGGAATGTAAACATATTCCGCCTTATCCGAAGCTGGTACTTGTCACATGCTGTGCAGTCGCATGCGGCTGCTTCTGCTATCTGTTTGGCGGAACCTTTCTTGATATGCTGATTGCAACCGTAATCGGGGCCGTTGAGCAGCTTTTCCTGTTCGCATGCGAGAGAAAACATGTATCGCGTTTTCTTACGAACGTGTTTGCCAGCCTCGTTGTTGCAATCTTAAGTATCCTTGCGTTTGCATCCGGTCTTCCGGTGCATCATGACAAGATCATCATCGGAGGTATCATGCCGCTTGTACCGGGAATTGTCTTTACGACATCCATCCGTGACTTTTACAATGCCGACTACCTGTCCGGCACGATCCACCTGATCGATGCTTTGCTGACCGCCTTGTGCATCGCAGTTGGAATCTGTCTTCCGATCGTATTATTCCGTTATCTTGGGGGAGGGTTAGCTCTATGAATTATATTTTGGAATTTGTTATGGCTTTCGGGGCAACATTTGCTTTCGCATTCTTATTCTGTGTCCCGAAAAAAGAATTGGTTTTCTCCGGTCTGTCCGGTGCGTTAGGATGGATCGTGTATTATGGCATCACGCATCAGGAGTTAAGTCCGGTGCTAGCTTCGCTCGTTGCAACCTTCATCCTGACCGTGTTCTCCCGGACTACCGCTGTCATCCGCCGCAATCCCGCGACCGTATATCTGCTGTGCGGCATCTTCCCGCTCGTTCCAGGAGCCGGAATCTATTATACCGCATATTATCTGATCATCGGTGACAACGCGCGCTTCTCGTCCAAGGGACTTGAGACGTTCGAAGTCGCGCTCGCCATCGTATTTGGTATTATCTTCGGATTTGCAATCCCGGAAGTTCTCTTCCATAAATTAGACCGCCGGAAATCCTGTGCTTAATTCCACAGGTGCTGCGGATAAAGTCCCTGCTCCTTCATGGATCGGATTGCCGCAACCACGGTCTGCTTATCTTCCTTGTAAGTAACACCATACCAGCGGTCCGTCGATTTCAATACATCAACAACCGCCTTGTCCTCCTCTAACAGTTCTCCGACCACACTCGGAAGGAAGAACTCACACTTAAGAGGATTCTTTTCCAGTTCTCTCTCAAGGAACGTAACAAATCGCTGCTTTAACTCCTGCAGCATGCTTGGCTGGAAGCCCCACATATTCATGGATACGGTGCTTCCCTCCGGCAGCTTGTGCCAGGTTGCTCCGTCATCCTCGGTATAAGCCGCACCATCTTCGCGTTTTTCGATGTGTGTACGCTCCGTGATCTCGATCAGATGACCTTCTGCATCCGTACGGCATACGCCTCTTGACACAAATCCATTATCCGTTAACGTGTTCTCCAGAATATAACCAACCATCACATAACGATACTTTTCATCGTCCTCGTGGCTGACCAGATAGTCATACATCACCTTGAATGCATGGCTTCCGTAATAATCATCTGCGTTGATGACTGCAAAAGGCGCATCCAGTGCATCAATACAACTGAGTACCGCATGTCCTGTACCGAACGGCTTCGTGCGTCCTGCCGGTACAGCAAAACCTTCCGGAAGCTTCGGCTCCTGATAGACATAAGTGACCTTGATCTTGTCTGAGATACGGTCTCCGATGCACTCACGGAAATCAGCCTCATTTTCTTTCTTGATGATAAAAATAACTTCTTTAAATCCTGCTTTGACCGCATCGTAAAGGGAGAAATCAATGATCAGATGTCCCTCGTCATCGATTGGATCCATCTGCTTCATTCCACCGTAACGGCTTCCCATTCCTGCTGCCATAATTACTAGAACTGGATTTTTCATTGTCATACACTCCTACTTAATTATTCTCTTTTTCTTCCTGCTTCGCCTTCTCCTCAAGGATTGCCTCATTCAGCTGAAGCATCTTTGCATCAAGATCTGATACGATCTCCGCGCACGCGCGAAGATCCCGGCTGATATAATCCGGTGCATTCCCCTCAAATTTGTAATAGATCTTATGCTCTAAACTTGCCCAGAAATCCATCGCGATCGTACGAATCTGGATCTCCACCTTCGTGTCCACCACACGGTCTGATAAGAAGATCGGGATGGTCACATGCATGTGAAAGCTCTTGTAACCGCTCGCCTTAGGATGCTTGATGTAATCCTTGATCGATACGACGGTGAGATCGTTCTGCTTGCCGATCATCTCCGCCAGCCGATAGATATCGGATGTAAAAGAACAGACAATGCGGATTCCCGCAATGTCATTGATATAATTTACCATATTCTCAACAGTCACATCGTAACCGTCACGCTTTAATTTCTTTACGATACTCTCCGGTGTCTTAATTCGCTTCTTAATGTATTCGATAGGATTATACTTGTGAATATGTACAAACTCGTCGTTTAAGATGTCAAGCTTGGTGCCGACTTCCTTGAGCGCTGAGTTATATAAAAACATGAGTGTTTCCCAGCTATCAACGTCTTCACTTATAATCTGAGATGCAGCCATATATTGGTCTCCTGTCTGATTATTTGTCTGCAGTGCACCACTCGGAAAATTTTCAATTTTCCTCGTTGTTCGGGCTATCGCCCTATCAAAACAGAAATGATCCGACCTCTTCGTGCAAGCACAATCGGTCTGCTCCTTTCTGTTTTGGCACTGCTCAATGCCTACGTTAAATTATTATATCACACTTCCCAATCCACGTGTTTGATTACAGGCATATTTTAGAAATTCTTAACTTTCGCGTCAGTCCTCTTCGAGGACCTGCATCTCCATATAGTCGAACTCGATTTCTTCGACAAAATTATCCTTCGTAAAACGCGTCTTTGAGCGACGTTTGAACTCATTCACATTCGCATCGAGCCAGATTGGTTTGCCAAGATCAAATGCAAGGCAGGCTTCTTCCAGCGCGCGGAATACTTTATGCGTCCTGGTATCGTCATCCGTGATCTCAATTGTCTCGGATGCGGTCAGTCTTGTATCGGTCCACAGTTTAAACCAGATCTTCATGCATTTTCCTCCTCTGGCGGTTACATTCATACATCAGAAGCGAAGCCGATATTGCTGCATTCAATGATTCGACCCGTCCCTCCATTGGAATACGGATATAAGTGTCAGCGGCTTCCGCCACTTCATCACTCAGTCCGTTTCCCTCATTTCCGATCATAAATCCTGTAGGCTCGGTATAATCGAATGCGTCATACTGCTTCTTCCCTTTGAGATGCGCCGCATACAATGACACACCTTTTGCTTTCAGTTCCTGCAAAGTTGCCACAAAATCATCCGCGATCACATAAGGCACACGGTATATACTCCCCATCGTTGAGCGTATCGTCTTGGGATTGAACAGATCTACCGTTGTCCGGTTCATGATCACACCGGTAATCCCCGCTCCCTCTCCGGTGCGCACCATCGTTCCCAGATTCCCCGGATCCTGCACACTCTCAAGAAGCAGCAGATGCGTTCGTTCTCCCTGCATCACATCCTCAAGCGTATAGTGTGGCATACGGATAAGCGCAAGGATTCCCTGCGGTGTCTGCGTATCTGAGACTGCCTTAAATACAGAATCCGCAACCACCTCATAAGTTACGCCGGAAAGCAGGGTCTCATGCTCCGGATTCTCCATAAACTGCTCGGAAACATACACGCCTTCGATCCATTCTTCCGGAGCCTCGCGGAACATTTTAATTCCTTCAACGACAAAAAGCCCCTGCTCTCTTCGCTCCTTTGCTTTCTTCATCAGCAAAGACAATTTCTTCATTTGTTGATTGGAAGTGCTTGTAATCATCTTTTTCACCATAAAAGAGGGCGGCCGGAAATCCGACTGCCCTCCTGACTTCTTTTCTTATATATTTATACCAGAGACTTGGAAATCTGATACATGTACTCGTCAACACCCTTCTTCATTGCAAGAGCTTCATCAATATCAAAATCAACGAATTCACCGTTCTTATGAGCGATCACACGGTTTGTCTTGCCTTCACAGAGAAGATCAACAGCCAAAGCACCCATTGTAGTAGCGTAAACACGATCCTTACATGTAGGGCTTCCTCCACGCTGCATATGTCCAAGAATTGTAGCACGTGTCTCGATACCTGTTGCTTCCTCGATTCTCTTAGCCATACTCTGGGAATGTCCGATTCCCTCAGCATTGATGATGATATAATGCTGCTTACCGTTCTTACGGGCATTTACCACCTGATCGATCAGACGCTGCTCGTCATAATCATATTTCTCAGGAAGAAGAATCTCCTCAGCACCGTTTGCAAGACCGCACCATAAAGCGATATGTCCAGCACCACGTCCCATAACCTCGATGATGGAACATCTCTCATGGGAAGTAGAGGTATCACGAACCTTGTCGATTGCTTCCATTGCAGTATTTACAGCAGTATCAAAACCGATTGTATAATCAGTACATGCGATATCTAAGTCAATGGTTCCAGGAACACCAATAGTATTGATTCCAAGAGCAGCAAGCTTCTGCGCTCCCTGGAAAGAGCCATCTCCACCGATTACAACGATTGCATCGATTCCGTGTTTCTTACAGATGTCAGCACCTTTCTGCTGTCCTTCCGGTGTAACGAATTCCATACAACGGGCAGTCTGTAAAATTGTACCGCCTCGTGAAATGGTATCGGATACACTCTTTGAATCCATGTCGATGATCTCCTCATTTAAGAGACCTGCGTATCCTCTCTTGATTCCTTTCACTTTCTTCCCCTTAGAAAGAGCCTGACGGACAACTGCACGGATTGCAGCGTTCATTCCCGGTGCATCTCCACCACTGGTAAGTACACCAATTGTGTTTATCTCTTTTGCCATTGTTACTTCCTCCATATATAAATAATAATCAATTCCCTTAATCTGTTATATTTTATACTGATTACATTTTCTTTTCAACATTTTTTTCAACAACTTTTACATTATTTTCCCCAAGAAAATTAGTCAATCTAGTCAGAAGTTCTGTATTTGCATGAACGGAAAGGTTCTTTCCGAGGCGTTTTATCGCCTTTGGATCCGCAACATAGATCACAATCTCGTCATCTCCGTCCGAATCGTGAAGCATGGAAAACAATTCTCTTTCCTTATCTGCATACGCCTCTTTTGTCGCAAATTTCAGCCAGATTTCACGTGGGACGCTGTCAAAAGGCACAATGCGTTCGCAGATGATCTTGCCATTCTGTTCCTCCTCAACCGTAGCATGTCCGACCACAAAAACCTTCTCATCTTCATTCAGAAACCGGCTAAACCGTTCATAGTCCTTCGGGAACACGATCACCTCGACACTTCCCGTCAGATCCTCGATCGTAAGGAACGCCATCGCCTTATTGTTTCGCGTAAATTTGACCGTCTTTCCAGCAATCATTCCACCGATGACAACATGTGCATTATCCGCTACCTTGATAGCACCGGTCTCCTCCTCTCGCACAAAGTCCATCGCATTCACGGTTGCATTCTTTTTGATCTTCTCGAGATACTCTTCGAGCGGGTGCCCGCTCAAATAGATTCCAAGCACTTCCTTCTCAAAGCCAAGTAACATCTCCTTCGGGAATTCACCGACATCCGGATACTGTACCTCAAAATCCTTCTTATCCTCCTCCGAGACCAGGTCAAACAGACTCATCTGTCCGGACAGCGTCGACTTCTTCTGATGCACCACCTGATCCACAATCGATGCCGATACCAGTGTCATCTGCTTTCTCGTTCCGTCAAGCCCGTCACAGGCTCCCGCCTTGATCAGATTCTCGATCGCTCTCTTGTTGACATCGCGCTCTGCCGTACGCTCAATGAAATCCTGCAGCGTCCGGTACTCTCCGCCGACCTGCCGCTCCTCTATGATCTTATCAATAACCGGGCGGCCGAGTGATTTGATCGCATATAATCCGTAGCGGACATGATCTCCTTCCGCTGTAAATTCACCTTTTCCGACGTTGATATCCGGCGGTAGCACCGGGATTCCCATCTCCTTACAATGCAGCAGATATTCCGCAGCCTTGGTGGAATTGTCAATCACAGATGTCATAAGAGCTGCCATAAACTCAACCGGGTAGTAACACTTCAGCCACGCCGTCTGTACCGAGATAACCGCATATGCTGCTGCATGGGATTTATTAAATGCATATTTTGCAAAATCAACCATGGAATCATAGATACTGTTCGCAGCCTTCTCATCAATCCCGTTCGCCACACAACCCTTGATGTCGCGGCTCTCATCACCATATACGAAGCTTTGCCGCTCGGCATCAATAACATACTGCTTCTTCTTACTCATCGCGCGGCGAATATTGTCCGCCTGTCCCATCGTATATCCGGCAAGCTGCTGCACAATCTGCATAACCTGCTCCTGATAGACGATACAACCGTATGTCGGTTCGAGAATCGGTTCTAATTCCGGCGTTACATAAGAAATTGTATCACGATTATTTTTTCCCTTGATATAGTTCGGTATGAAGTCCATCGGACCTGGACGATACAATGAGATACCGGCTACGATATCTTCGAAATTCTGCGGCTTCAACTCCTTCATGAAGTTCTGCATTCCGGCAGACTCGAGCTGGAATACACCTTCTGTCCTTCCCGATCCGATAAAGTCAAGCGTACCCTTATCGTTGAAATCGATATGGTCTATATCCACATCAATTCCGCGCGTTGCCTTAATATTCTTGACTGCATCCTTGATCACGGTAAGGGTGCGAAGTCCCAGGAAGTCCATCTTCAAGAGTCCCAGTTCCTCGAGCTGGATCATATTGTACTCCGCCGTTGGGGTGCCGTCGCTCGCACGTCCGAGCGGTACATAATCGCTCGCCACCCCCGGATAGATGACAACGCCCGCCGCATGTACCGATGTATGGTTTGGTAGTCCTTCCAGGCGCTTCGCCATATCGATCAGCTCATGCATCTTTAAATCTCCGTCATAGAGACTCCGGAATTCCGGATTCATCTGCAGCGCTTTATCAATGGTAATGTTTAATTCCATCGGAACCATCTTCGCCACGCGATCCATTTCCGCATATGGGAAATCAAGTGCTTTGCCGACGGCCTTAATGACGCCTCGCGCCGCCATCGTTCCGAATGTGGTAATCTGCGTCACGGAGTCCTTGCCGTATTTCTCCGTCACATACTCGATTACACGCGAACGCTCCGCATACTCGAAGTCCACGTCGATATCGGGCATGGACACACGTTCCGGATTCAGGAACCTTTCAAAAAGCAGATTATAACGCACCGGATCAATATTCGTGATGCCGGTACAGTAGCACACGCGGCTTCCTGCACCGGATCCTCGTCCCGGGCCTACCCAGCAGTCATGTGTCTTCGCCCAGTTGATGTAATCCCACACGATCAGAATATACTCGACGAATCCCATCTTCTCAATGATGCCGAGCTCATACTCCATATCCTGATAGATCTTGTCACATTGTTCCTTCGTATAGGCATCATTACTTATATATTTTTCTTCAAATCCCTTATCGCAGAGGGCACGTAAGAATTCATACGCGGATGCATATCCTTCCGGCACTTCGTACTTCGGAATCTTGTAATTTCCAAATTCAATCGTCACATGACAACGATCCGCGATCTTCTGCGTATTATCCACTGCTTCCTTCGCATATGGAAAAAGCGCACGCATCTCGTCCTCACTTTTGACGTAGAACTGACCGCCTTCATAACGCATACGATCCTCATCCGTAATCTTCTTACCGGTCTGGATGCAAAGAAGCACATCATGTGCCTCCACATCATCCTCATACGTATAATGCACATCATTCGTACAGACAAGCCCGATCCCCGTCTCCTGACTCATGCGCACCAGCTGCTGATTGACCAGCTTCTGATCCGCAATTCCATGATCCTGCAGTTCTAAGAAGAAATTATCTTTGCCAAAGCATGCCGCATATTTCTCCGCGATCGCCTTGGCTTCCTCGTAGAATCCACGCACGATATAACGTGGGATCTCACCCGCCAGACACGCAGACAGACAGATCAGACCCTCGTGATACTTCTCTAGTGTCTCAAAATCCACACGCGGTCTGTAATAATAGCCTTCCGTAAATCCGATCGATACGATCTTCATCAGATTCTCGTAACCCTTGTTATTCTCCGCCAAAAGGATCAGATGATAATAACGATCCTCCCCGTGGCTCGTCTCCCTCTCCAGACGTGAGTTTGGAGCTACATACACTTCACATCCGATGACCGGATTGATCTCAGCTGCCTTACAGGTCTTATAGAATTCGATCACACCATACATCACACCATGATCCGTGATCGCCGCACTGTTCATACCAAGTTCTTTGACGCGGGCTACATATTCTTTTATTTTGTTGGAACCATCCAGAAGTGAATATTCCGTATGGGTGTGAAGATGCGTAAATGCCATGTTGTTCCCCTTTATGTTTTGTTATATAACCTTATATAACTTTTCAATTCATATATAACTTTATATAACTTTATATAACTTTTCAAGCAAAAATACCGGAGGAAGATGAAAAATCAATCTTTCTCCGGCTTATTATTATTCTTATTTTTTTAAAATGTTCCCTGACCTACACCGAGTCCGATCAACTGACAGATGATAGCCAGGATCAGCAAATGTACCGGATAGAAGGCATAAAAGAAATATTTGTGCTGCTTTCCTCGCGTTCCATTATAGAAATGCATCGGAATCAGCATGAGCAGCGCAAGAAGTTCCAAAGTTCCGGACATAATTCCAAGCAGCACAACCGCTGTGGCAAATCCCACCTGTCGTTGATTGCGCAACATGTATAGCACATAGATTGCACAGATTCCGCTCATACCGTAATCACAACAGAATACCTTCGATGCAAGCCCGCATCCGAGCAGGAAAATCCCAAACATCAAAACGGTGCGCAAGATACGAAGCAATATCGGCGGTATCTTCTCATTCATACCGTCTGCCATATGTACCATAACAAAATCCGTTGCCCAAATAGTCAGAAGTCCGATCCATAGCGTAAAAAACACATTGTTATGGCTCATATCCCAATAGCTTTTAAACAAAGCCATATCAAACGGTATCTCTGAAATCAAAGCAAAAATAAGTAAACGAAGTGCATACTTTGCCTTACTGTGCGTATAGGTAAAGCCTTCTACCAAAAGAAAACAGTAGATTGGGAAAGCCATCCTTCCGATGCCCCGAAGGATCACATCCAGCCGATACCAGTTATCCCAATTGGCCATCGTGATTGGCCCCCAGGCTGGCATAATCTGTAACATCCGCTCCAGAATCGAAGCGGCTGTATGATCAATGAGCATCGTGATGACCGCGATCATTTTCAGCCAGTAGCCGGAGATTCCGGCTACCGGAGTATTTGAAGAAGTTGTCGTATCCATACTTTAAATCCCAGACATATTGACTGTGATCTTGTCAAGCTTCCAGATATCATCTACATATTCCTGAATGGTTCTGTCGGAAGAGAACTTGCCGACATGTGCAACATTGAGGATTGCAGATTTTGCCCATGCACTCTTATTCTGATAGTATGCAGAAATCTTCTTCTGTGCATTTGCATAAGACTCAAAATCAGCAAGGATGAAGTAGCGGTCTGCCACCTGTCCCTGTGGTGGATTGAGGAGTGAGTTGTAAAGCTCACGGAAGAGTTCTCTATCGTTTGCAGAATAGGTTCCGTCTATTAACTGGTTTAATACCTGACGGATATCTGCATTATTGTTGTAGATTTCAACCGGATTGTAATCGTTACGGTTCTCATGTGCGATGACTTCATCTGCGCTCATACCGAAGATAAAGATATTGTCTGCGCCGACTTCCTCGTACATCTCAACATTCGCACCATCCATAGTACCGATTGTGATCGCACCGTTTAACATGAACTTCATGTTACCGGTTCCGGATGCTTCCTTACTTGCAGTCGAAATCTGCTCACTGACATCTGCTGCTGCGAAGATCCACTCTGCGATCGATACACGATAGTCCTCGATAAATACAACCTTGATTTTATTATTGATAGAAACATCGTTATTAATCACATCTGCTACCGCATTGATCAGCTTGATGGTCTTCTTTGCGGTACGATATCCGGCAGCTGCCTTCGCACCAAAGATGAATGTTCTTGGATAGAAATCCATATTTGGATTTGCTTTCAGCTGATTGTACAGATACATGACATGAAGAATGTTCATCAGCTGACGCTTATACTCATGCAGACGCTTTACCTGTACGTCGAAGATGGAGTTCGGATCTACATCGATTCCGTTATGCTCCTTGATATATTTTGCGAGGCGCACCTTATTCTGATGCTTGATCTCCATGAATTCCTGCTGTGCCTTTGTATTATCAGCAAGAGAAGTCAGCTTGCTGACTCTTGAGAGGTCTGTCACCCACTCTTTGCCGACATGCTTGGTTACCCAGTCAGAGAGTAACGGATTGGCATGTGCAAGGAATCTTCTCTGTGTAATTCCGTTGGTCTTGTTGTTGAACTTCTCCGGGAACATCTCGTAGAAGTCGCGAAGCTCCTGCTTCTCTAAGATTTCTGTATGAAGTCTTGCAACACCGTTAACGGAATATCCGGCACAGATTGCAAGGTTTGCCATCTTCACCTGACCATCGTAAAGGATTGCCATCTTGCGAATCTTCTCCTCATTACCCGGATAACGATTCTGAATCTCAAGAACGAAGCGGCGGTTGATCTCCTCAACGATCTGGTAAACTCTAGGAAGAAGTCTCTGGAAGATCTCAATCGGCCACTTTTCTAAGGCTTCCGCCATAATCGTATGGTTCGTGTAAGCTACACTGTGTGTTGTAATATCCCATGCCTCATCCCATGAGAGACCTTCCTCATCCACGAGAATACGCATAAGCTCAGCAACTGCAACCGTTGGATGGGTATCATTCATCTGGAATGTTACCTTCTCCGGTAACTGATGCAGATCACTGTGATGCTTCTTAAAACGCTCCAAAGCACGCTGGATACTTGCTGATACGAAGAAATACTGCTGCTTTAAACGAAGCTCCTTACCCTTAACATGGTTATCATTCGGATAAAGTACCTCTACAAGGTTACGTGCGAGGTTCTCCTCCTCCACTGCCTGATCATAATCACCACGGTCGAAGGAATCCAGCTTAAACTCCTCCTTTGGCTGTGCATCCCAGATCATCAGGGAATCAACCACATGATTGCCGTATCCGACGATTGGCATATCATACGGAATTGCAAGAACCGACTGGTAATCCACATGCTTAAACTGGAGATTGCCGTTCTCATCTACCGACTCCTCTACATGTCCGCCAAATTTAATCTCATAACAATACTCTGGTCTGCGAAGCTCGAACGGATAACCGTTCTTAAGCCAGGTATCCGGTACCTCTACCTGGAAACCATCGATGATCTGCTGCTTGAACATACCGTAACGATAACGGATTCCGCAGCCATATGCTGCATATCCGAGCGTTGCAAGAGAATCCATAAAGCAGGCTGCCAGACGTCCGAGACCACCATTACCAAGTGCCGGATCCGGCTCCTGATCCTCAATAACGCTGAGGTCAAGACCGATCTCCTCGAGTGCTTCCTTCACTTCCTTGTAAGCACACAGATTGATCAGGTTGTTACCAAGCGCACGCCCCATCAGGAATTCCATGGACATATAGTACAATGTCTTTGGATCTTCCCTCTCCATTGTCTGCTGCGTAGCCATCCACTCATCCATAACAACCTCTTTGACTGCATGTGATACAGCCTGAAAGATTTCCTGCTGGCTGGCTTCCTTTAAGTTCTTACGGTACATAGATTTTACATTTTCTGTGACCGCTTTAATAAATTCCTTTTTACTAAAAACCTTATCTCTCATCTACGCCTCCTATTTGGCTTTGCCTTAAAAAAGGGGGCTAAGCGTATGCCTTGCCCCCATTATTTACTGTTACTGTTTCTCTACTGCAAGAGTTACTTTCTCTCCGTTGATACTCCATTCTTTCTCATATCCGGATAATTCGCCCTCTGTAATCTTATCTGCGAGAACCTCTGACTTGATCTCCTCGCTGTACTTTTCAAAGATTGCAGTCACTTTCTCATCTGCCTTAAAGGATACGGCAATATGATCAGTTACCTCGAATCCAGCCTCTTTATCCTTACGCATGGTCTGAATCTTGCTAATCAGCTCACGGACAAAGCCTTCCTCAATGAGTTCCGGAGTAAGCTTCGTATCCATAACTACCGTCACATAGTTATCCCCCTCGGTTACAAAACCCTCTGCCTGCGTCATCGTGATAAGTAAATCCTCTTCTAATAATACAACTTCGTCACTGATACTGTCAAGTTTCAGGCATCCGTTTGCCTTAAGCTCTGCCATCGCCCTATTACCATCCAGCTCAGAAAGGGTTGCCTGGATCTGCTTTAAATACTTACCGAACTTCGGTCCTACGGTACGAAGCTGCGGCTTGAACTGGTAATCGGTGTAGCTGCTGACATCATCGGTGAAGGTTACTTTCTTCACATTTAACTCGTCGGCGATAATGTCTACATAGAAATCACTGAGTGCTTCCGGTGCCTTGACATACATCTGACCGATCGGCTGACGGTTCTTGATATTGGCACTGTTACGGCACGCACGTCCCATAACAACGATCTTAAGTACCTCATCCATCGCATTCTCAAGATCCTTATCGATCATCTTCTCATCAACGGTCGGGAAGTCACACAGATGAATACTTTCCGGTGCGGATGGATCGATGGAGCATACAAGGTTGCGGTAGATATCCTCTGTCATAAACGGAATCATCGGAGCGGCTGCCTTACAGATGGTAACCAAAGCAGTATACAGTGTCATATACGCATTGATCTTGTCCTGCTCCATGCCTTTTGCCCAGAAACGCTCACGTGAGCGGCGGACATACCAGTTACTCATATCATCAACAAACTCTTCAAGTACACGTGCAGCTTCCGGAATGCGGTAGTTGCCTAAATTGTCATCGACTGCTGCCACTGCGGAATTCAGCTTTGAAAGAAGCCACTTATCCATAACAGTAAGCTTATCGTAGTCGAGTGTGTACTTTGTTGCATCAAAATTGTCAATGTTCGCATACAGTACGAAGAATGCATATGTGTTCCACAGAGTTCCCATGAACTTACGCTGTCCTTCCTGTACTGCCTTACCATGGAAACGGTTCGGCAGCCAAGGCGCACTGTTAATGTAGAAATACCAGCGGATCGCATCTGCACCGTATTTCTCCAATGCGTCGAACGGATCGACCGCATTGCCCTTGGACTTCGACATCTTCTGTCCGTTCTCATCCTGCACGTGACCGAGAACGATAACGTTCTGGTAAGGTGCCTTATTGAATAACAGAGTAGACTCTGCCATCAGAGAGTAGAACCATCCACGTGTCTGATCCACTGCCTCGGAAATGAACTGTGCCGGGAACTGCTGCTCGAACAGATCCTTGTTCTCGAACGGATAATGATGCTGTGCAAAAGGCATTGCTCCTGAATCGAACCAGCAGTCGATAACCTCCGGTACTCGCTTCATTGTGCCGCCGCACTCTTTACACTTAAAGGTAACTTCATCAATATATGGGCGGTGCAGCTCAACCTTAGCAGCATCCGGATTGCCGGAACGCTCAGCAAGTTCTGCACGGCTTCCGATGGATTCCTGGCATCCGCAGTCCTCACACTCCCAAATATTAAGTGGAGTTCCCCAGTAACGGTTACGGGAGATACCCCAGTCCTGAATATTTTCCAGCCAGTTTCCAAAACGTCCCTCCCCGATGGACTTCGGAATCCAGTTTACCGTCTTATTGTTGGCAACGAGGTCGTCACGAACCTCTGTCATCTTGATGAACCAGGACTCTCTTGCGTAGTAGATGAGAGGTGTATCGCATCTCCAACAGTGTGGATACTCATGCTCGAACTTCGGTGCATCAAATAACTGACCTCTTGCATCGAGATCCTTCAGTACCTCAGGATCTGCTTTCTTTACGAACAGACCTGCAAACGGAGTCTCTTCGGTAAGTTCACCCTTACCGTTTACAAACTGTACGAATGGAAGGTCATAGTTACGTCCAACATTCGCATCGTCCTCACCGAATGCAGGGGCGATATGAACGATACCGGTACCGTCTGTCATAGTAACGTAGTTATCACAGGTTACGAAAAAGCCCTTCTTATGCTGCTTGTCCGCAACAACCTTTGCACAGTCGTAAAGCGGCTCATACTCTTTGCGCTCAAGATCTGTTCCTTTGTATGTCTCAAGCACTTCGTATGCCTTCTCGCCCTCTTCCTTCGCAAGCGGAGAGAGCACCTTGTCTGCAAGTGCCTCAGCAAGATAGTAGGTGTAACCATCTGCTGCTTTAACCTTAATATAAGTGTCATCCGGGTTCACACAGAGTGCCACGTTACTTGGAAGTGTCCAAGGCGTTGTTGTCCATGCGAGGAAGTAAGCATCCTCTCCTGTAACCTTGAAGCGGACGATCGCAGAACGTTCCTTAACGGTCTTGTATCCCTGCGCAACCTCCTGGGAAGAAAGCGGAGTTCCACAACGAGGACAGTAAGGCACGATCTTGAATCCCTTGTACAGAAGCTTCTTGTCCCAGATGGTCTTAAGTGCCCACCACTCAGACTCGATGAAATTGTCATCGTATGTTACATATGGGTTGTCCATATCAGCCCAGAAACCAACGGTTCCTGAGAAATCTTCCCACATTCCTTTATATTTCCATACGGATTCCTTACATTTCTTGATGAAAGGCTCCATACCATACTCTTCGATCTGCTCCTTACCGTTGAGCCCGAGCATCTTCTCAACTTCAAGCTCAACTGGGAGACCATGTGTATCCCATCCTGCTTTACGAGGAACATATTTACCCTTCATTGTCTGGTATCTTGGGATCATATCCTTGATAACACGGGTTAAAACGTGGCCGATATGCGGCTTACCATTCGCGGTTGGCGGTCCGTCATAGAATGTATAAGTCTCACCTTCCTTACGATTCTCCATGGATTTCTTGAAAATGTCATTCTCACGCCAGAACTTTTCAACTTCTTTCTCGCGGTCGACAAAGTTCATGTTCGTATCAACTTTGTTGTACATAATTGCCTCCTGAAATTTTCCTATGAATTGAAAAAAGCCCGCATCCAGTAATTAGGACGCGGGCGCACGTTATACCACCTGATTACCATGTACTTAAATCATAACTGATTTGCATACTTCGTTCCCGTAACGTAGGAAAAGCGTCGGACTCTACTCATCCGGAACTTGAGATTCATTCCGCAACGTTCGATCCGCAACTCGGAAGTGATTTTCACTGTAAAATTACTTGTGCCGGTTTCCACCCTCGCGGCTCTCTGTGACGTTCGTATTACAGTTACTGTCTTCGTCATCGTTTTTGTCTTTGTGTCTAAGTATAGTAAGGTTTTTTTTGAATGTCAAGGTCTATTCGCCTTGATTTTCTTCGATTTTGCATCCATGTCCAAACTCTGGATCTGTCAGAAATTATCCTTCTTTTAATTTGTGCATCTCCTGGTTGGATCTCACAATCATAAGAATTGCCATCGTAAACAAAACAAGTTCCACAACCGCTCCCGATATGGAGTTTAACAACCGTCGCAACTGTTCATGATTGTTTCCGAATCTTGCAAGCGCAGATGTCTGAAGTGTGTACAAAAGCACAAGTGCCGTAGAGAAACTTAACCTCTTTGCTGCGGAAATCATCGGATTGTAGATATGCCAATACTTCTTCACGTTGTAGATCGCATTGGCAAAATTGGCAATTGCAAACAAACCGATCAGATACAGCATCAGCCCCGGATAATCATATCCCTCATTATCTACGAGCATCTGCACGATCATTCTGCCTACGATCATATTCATAAAAAGCACCATATATCCACACGCACGATAACTTTTCAGGTCATACAGCCGCTTGTGCTCCGGTGTCTCTAACTTCTTACTTTTTCGCTCTCTGTTAAGAAGAAGCAGACGCATCGCGGATAACGTCAGGAAGTAGATCGATACGGTCACAAGCCACTTCGACCCGAACCATACGCCCATCACAAACTTAAACGTTGCCGCCGCAATGTTCATTGCAAGGGAAGCAAGAAGCATCGTCTGTGTCTGGAAGATATCGTCCGTCAGATACTTTTCCACATATTTATATTTGTATAGAAATTCTTTGATTCGATCCTTGGTCGACACTACATACTCCCTTGTTATTCCCTAATTTAATCTGCGCACAAATGAAGATCACAAACCTCTTCAACCTGACATTGCGCGATATAGTTTTCCTCGAGCGGGATCCAACGGTTCCGAAACATTTCGGCGCGCTCACTTCCGTTTCGCAAAAGGATCCTCTGCATCTGCATTTCAGGATCAATGGATACAAAAATGCGCAGATCAAAATAATCACGCAGCTTCGGATGACAACTGTACGCGCCCTCCACAAGCAAAATCCCCTGTGGCTGAAACGTTCTCACCTCTGTGAGTTCCATCCTGCTGCAGTCAAATCTGCGGTACGAAACTGTCATACCACGCTTTGCGGGTTGAAGCACCTCGGCCTCAACCCGCTCATAATCCACATTTCCGCCCGGCTCCGCAAGACGCGCAGAAGTTCTTTGATTCGGTTGTAAGAAGAAATCATCCATGTGAACAATATCACACGGCAGCCCTTCTTTTTGATACTTTTCTGCAATTAACGCCGCTGTCGTTGTCTTGCCTGACGCACATCGTCCGTCCAAAGCGACAAGATACGGCAATTGCGCCTGTCTGTTTTTATCAATCTGGCAGATGATAGCTTCTGCCATCTGTTTTGAACTATTCATAACTACCTGCCCGTTTTTCTTTGTAATGCGTTAACTTTAAAAAAAAGCTGACATGCAGCATCCGGTCAGTCAATTTAGAATGCGTCGCTCTCCTGCTGCATATAATCCTGCATGTACTCTTCCATGTAATCCTGCATCGGTCCCATCTCAGACGCTCCGACAGATCCGATCAGTACCCAGAAAATAGTAGCTCCGATGATGGAGATCACTGCAGTCACAATACCTCCGATTGCAAGTCCCTTCTTGGAACTTTTTACGATCTGCACAATACCGAGTACGATTGCAATGACTGCAAGAATATAGTTAATACAGCAGAAGAACGTAAAGATTGAAATGATACCGAGTACCAGTGATGCAATTCCAAATCCTGTACTGTCACTCTTCGTTGCTGCACCGTAAGGTGGCTGGTTGTATCCATTCTGGTTATATCCGTTCTGATTGTAATTTACTCCGCCATTCGGCTGACCATATTCATTCTGATTATAGTTCTGTCCTCCAGCCGGCTGTCCATATCCGTTCTGATTATAGTCTGCGCCGGCCGCTCCCGAATTATAATTCATCTGGCTGTAATCTGGTTTACCAAGATTGTTCGGATCATACTGTGGCTGACGGTAATCCGACTGTCCATAATATGACGTCTGATTCTGCTCCGGCTGCTGATATTCCTGTGCTGTCTCTCCATTTGTTTCCGGAGCTTTGTAATTCTGATCATCACTATTCTCAGGATTTGTGTATCCCTGCGGCGTCTCATTGGTGTTCTCTGGTTCCCCACCGATTCCATTCATAAATTCGTCACTCATTTTCATTCTCCTTCTCACCCAAAAGCGAACTTGCGATATTCAACCATGACAAACTAAATTTTTATATCTATAGTTGAATGTTTCGTTACAGTTACAATAATTAGTCAAAGTATAGCATTCCCATATAATGAGTGTCAAATCCTAAACGATGCGAAGCACGCTTTGCAGTTTTTTCAAATTATTCCGGCAATCACCAAAATCACACAAAAAAATAAAACCGCCAAGATAATTTCTTTCTTAAACGGTTTTATATAAATCATAAATCAATAATCGGCTCTACGCCTCTTCCTTCTTCCAGAAATCGACAGGCTCATAATCCTGCAGCTTTGCAAGAAATCCCTGCTTTCCTAGTTCCTCCTGAATGATATCAAGTATCTCCTCACTGTCAGCAAGTATTGTATGATAATGAAATCCTGATGTAACATTCTTGAGAAGGCTTGATTTTCCAGTGGCTATTTCTTCCATATATCGACGTATATCCATTCTGGACTTAATATTCATATCCGCCCGAAGAACACCATATACTTTGTGATAAACAAACACATCCTCTATGATTCCGCCCAGATCCACGATCGTTGTGAGCTCCCTCTCCACATCATCATCCGAATGATAGACTTTAAACACACGGCTTGCAACGGAATCCTTCTGAATCAGATAGCCACGATTGGTCGAGAATATGTTCATTCCGTTCGCACGGAGCAAAGCGATATCCTGCACAATCACCTGTCTGCTTACGTCAAACTGTTTTGCAAGCGCTACCCCCGGAATCGGTTTCGTCCCTGTTGTCAACATCTTTACAATTTTTTTGCGTCGTTCTTCCCCATTCATAACAGAGAACTTTACCACCTTTCCATCAATCTACAGGATGCAGATTTTTAAGTGAAATATCCATAATCGGAGCAGAATGTGTGAGTGCCCCGCTTGATATAAAGTCTACACCAAGATCGACCAGTCTTGCAATATTTTCTTTTGTCACATTTCCGGATACTTCAATTTCCGCACGTCCATTGATGAAAGCGATCGCTTTTTTCAAAGCATCCGTGTCCATATTATCAAGCATGATAATGTCAGCCCCTGCTTCCACCGCTTCCTCAACCATCTGCTGGTTTTCGACCTCTACCTCGATTTTTCTGACAAAAGGCGCATATTCTTTTGCCGCTGCGATCGCCTGCTTCACGCCGCCGGCAGCTCCGATATGATTATCTTTGAGTAACACTCCGTCCGAAAGATTGTAGCGATGGTTGTTGCCGCCGCCCGTGCGAACCGCATATTTCTCGAAAATGCGGTTGTTCGGCGTTGTCTTTCTTGTGTCAAGAAGCTTCGTCTTGCTTCCCGCAAGAAGTGACGCTACCTCATGCGTATAAGTAGCAATTCCGCTCATTCTCTGCAGATAATTAAGTGCGGTGCGCTCTCCGCACAAAAGTGTGCGAATATCTCCGTGCACCTTCGCCATAAGCTGACCAGCCTTCACCGCTTCGCCATCCTGCACAAAGAACTCAACCTTCGTGTCTTCGTCTAACAGGGTAAAAACGCGTTCAAACACCTGCATACCACAGATGATTCCATCCTGCTTGCAGATGAGATCAACCTCTCCTGCCTGCGGATGTGGCATCACACTGTTCGTTGATACATCCTCGCTTGTGATATCCTCTTTTAATGCTCCAAGAATCAATGGATCTACATTTAATTTCATCGTTACCTGATCGTACATCGTATTGTCTCCTATTATTTATTCTTATTCTAAGCCGTCTTAACGGTATGCATTTTGCGGTCGGTCTCACGAATTGCCGCGCGTACTGCATCTCCGTATCGTTTCTGCAAAGCAGCCTCATCCTCATATTCTGTAAAGTCAACCTTCGCTATAACCGCATCGGGATCTGCAAGCTTACACTCTTCATTCCGCATCATTTTCTTTGCTGCACGCTTGGCAAACACAAGGCTCTCCAACAGCGAATTGCTCGCCAGACGATTTCTTCCGTGCACTCCATTGCAGGCAGTCTCTCCCACAGCATAGAGATGCTCCATCGAAGTATGACTCTCATGATCGACCCAGACGCCACCCATGAAATAGTGCTGTGCCGGAACAACCGGAATACACTCCTTCGTTACATCGTATCCCATCTTGCGGCAATGCTCAACAATATTCGGAAAATGCGTCTTTAATTCTTCCTCCGGAATCGTTCTTAAGTCCTCCCACACATGATTCGTGTGATCCTTCTCCATCTGCTCATAGATTGCCTCTGTCAGCAGATCTCTCGGAAGAAGTTCATTGACAAAGCGTTCTCCCTTCTTGTCATAAAGCTTCGCTCCTTCGCCGCGAACCGACTCGGAGATCAAGAAGCTGCGTTCCTCCTCATCCTCCGAATAGAATGTCGTCGGATGAATCTGCACATAATTGATATCTTTCAATTTTACATTATGGATCAATGAAAGCGCAAGCGCATCTCCCGTCAGATGACGGAAATTCGTAGAATGACGATATAATCCGCCGATTCCACCACATGCCCACACGGTTTCATCTGCCTGCACCGTCTCAATCGAGCCATCTGCTTTACGGATTACCGCACCACAACATACATTATCTTGCTCCACGATATCCAGCATTGTCGTATATTCAAGAATTGTCACATTGGAAAGCTTCTGTACCGCCGCCCAAAGCTTGCTTGTAATTTCCTGTCCGGTAATATCTTCATGAAAGAGTATTCTCTTATCCGAATGTGCACCTTCTCTCGTAAATGCTAATGCACCTTTCTCATCTCTTGCGAAATCCACACCATATGAGAGCAGATCCTTTATTACATCCTGCGATGACCGGATCATAATATCCACCGACTCTTTATCATTCTCATAATGACCGGCCTTCATCGTATCCTCAAAGTAGCTTTCATAGTCCGCATCATTTTTCAACATGCAGATTCCTCCCTGCGCCAGATAGGAATCGCTGCTAGGTACATCCGCCTTCGTGATAATTGTAATCTGTTTGTCTCTCGGAAGCTGGAGTGCACAATACAAACCGGAACATCCGCTTCCCACAATTAATACCTCTGTTTTCATAATTCGCCATACTTTCCTGTATTGCGGCTTTGCCGCATCCATTTTTGTTACATGACAGTGAGTATAGCATATATCTTTACATGTGACAAGACACTTAAACAAAATTCGGGTTTGTTGATTTGAATTTGTGACAAAGTGACGCTCCCCAAACCATTATTTATTGGAAGTATAACGGATTCGGAATGATACCGACTTTTTCTCAATTTTTTATGCGAGTTAACTCCTGCAACGATTTTGGATCGTTTTTGTCAATATTGTAAATGAGCGCTATTATCCAAGACAATGGAACGCAGGAGCAGTCGCATAAAATAATTTCAAAAAAGTGTATCATCCCAAATCCTGTTACTTGAGATATACTGATGGTTTGGGGAGCTGTTTTTGATAAAATTCAAATCTCCAAAAATTTGCGCAGTAGTAA
>SAMEA104315423__coassemble_1771_pt1 | contig 42345 bp, 32 predicted proteins | sample SAMEA104315423__metabat2_low_PE_012 | metagenome-assembled genome bin SAMEA104315423 (sample SAMEA104315423) | gut metagenome | biome: Monkey gut; feature: monkey-associated habitat; material: faeces | place: China | collected 2013 | reverse complement strand
AGCCATACTTATTTTTGAAGGACAAATTTGCAACTGCTTCACCGTTCCATTGTCTATCGATAATAGCGCATATCTCAGCCAACTATTCAAAATCGTTGGTGAAGTTAACTTGCAAATTTTCCTGAACAAAATAAATGTATGGTTCGATGCCGTAACTTTCAAAAACTCTAGTCATTGAAATTATTCCAAGTCCGTCGACCATGGACAAAATTATTGCTAATTTTCGTAGAATATCTTATATCCGGTATCGTCCGTTTGAATCTAATCTGAGCGCGGCAAACCCGAATTTTGCAAACCTTAATTCGCGAGCACTGCCATCACCAACGGTTCATTCATAAAGACAACGACCAACATACAAATTCCAATTATGCCAATCAGTTTCATCACATCATGATCCACTAACCGTTCTTTCTGCTTATGAACAATGATAGCTCCAATGCCATAACCAAGCAGTGTACCCAGCGTGTTCATAATGAGATCATCAATATCGGTCAACCGAAAGGTAAATAATTGAAGTACTTCTATGGTAAACGACATAAATGCACCTGCAAGAACGGTCGTACTCATTTTCCAAAACCTTCCAAAATAGATTGGAAGGAATGCTCCAAACGGAATGAACATCAGAATATTTAGACTCATCCCTACAATATTCGCAGATGAAAAATCACGAAACGGAATCCAATTGATTTCCGGATTCCATCTAACAAACTGTGCAGATGGAATCCCAACCACACAAAACATGACATTCATATACACAACAAATAAAACCGCCCAGAACCATTTCTTTTTGAATCGATTTCGATCTGTGTAATATAAAAACAACAGCACGCCAGGAAGTGTTACGCCTGCTCCGATTAACTTCTCTACTAAATATAATATCATCTTAATTAGTACCCCACAAATACCAACAAAAAATCGGCTTGATACAATCATTGTATCAAAACCGATTCCTTTTCGTTTTCATATTCTATTACAATTATATTGTGACTTTCTTAAGATTGGACATTCTCCTGCGCACGGTTCAGAAGCACCCGCACACTCAAATACTCTCCAAGCATATGAATCAATGCCGAATCCGCTGTATGCTTACGTGGATTAATTACCTGGATCATACCAATCGACTGTCCACCGTCAAAAAGTCTTGCCAGCATCACCGACCAGATTCTCTTATCCGCAAAATGAGTATAAAGCTTCGTGTTCGACTCACGGATACTCTTCAGATTATGCACATAGATATCCTCTTTCTCACCGAGAAGCTCCGCGAAAGCCTTCGCACGATTCTGCTCCACCTCACTGACAATGAGCTTCGCCATCATGTCCGCACTCTCCTTATGGTACTCAGTAGCAACACACGCATTCTCTCCTGCCAGAGCTACCACAGTAACAACATCCGCGTCATAAAATACACTGAGCGCCTGCTTGACATGCATCATCGCCTCATTGTATGGCTCAATGCTAAAGTAATCCAGACATTCCTTAAGCTGCGTCAGAATTGCTCTCTCGTCTGCATCCTCAGCCATCTCAGCCGGATCCTCGATCAGAACCTCTTCCGTCTCATCCGCTGCCTTCTCATCAATGTCCTCATAGAATACAATCTGATTCTTACCGTGATGCTTCGCCGCATAGACAGCCTGATCTGCCTTAAAATACATATCCTTAAAGGTAAGCGGCGCATCGCTATCCAACACACCGACACCGATGGAAGCGGAATATTCCATATCAAAAATAATCGTCTTTAAATTATCGCGCAGCTGGGAAACAAAAGCTCTCATCTCGTCAATACTTCCCAGATCCCATACGAAGACCGCAAACTCATCGCCGCCCAGTCGTCCTGCAAATCCACGTCCGCTGACAGCCTCATTCAGGATTGCACCAGTCTGGCTAAGAACAAGATCTCCAACATTATGTCCCTGTGTATCATTGATCAGCTTAAAATCATCAACATCCATCATCAGAAAAATCGCGTTCGCTTTTCCTTTTGCGAGCTCTTTTTCACATTTTTCCTCAAACGCTTTATGATTATACACATTCGTAAGTGCATCAATTTCCGCTCTGCGCTGAATCTTCTCGTTTGCCATTTTGTCCTTTTGAACCGACATCAGCCGGCCGACAATACGGACGATTTCACCTTTGTCATCTGTCAAACTGTTTAAATAAGCCCGATACCATTCATTCTTTGCTCCCTTGTCATGGTAACGCACATCCACAAGCTGGCTGCACGGCTCGGTAAGACAGACTTCCAGTGCCTTGCGATAATTATCAATGTCCTCCGGATCAATAAAATACTTGCCGAATCCATCCCCTTTTATATAGTCAGGGACCTCATGCAAAGTTTTGAACTGCCCATCCACGATACAATAGATTTTAACCGTATCCTGATCCACATCATAATCTAAGATACGTTCCCGGTTTTGCTCTGCAACGACTTTAAGCAGATAACACTTTTCGTTCATCTGCTCAGGCGCCTTACTCTTTTGTTTTTGCTTTCCCATATTTTCTCTTAACCCTCGAATACCTTGTCCGCTGCTTCAACAAGATCTTCAAACTTATGAATTTCCGGAACCTTCTCACGAATCGTTCCAAAACCATAAGCAGCATGAATAAACTTCACTCCCGCCTTCATGCTTTCATCATAATCACCCTGTATGTCACCAACATAGACCGCATCATCAAGTCCGTTGCGTTCATACAATAATGCGATATTGACTCCTTTTGGTTTATCATTATCACCATAACAGGCAAAATCCTCAATCAGATCATGAAAATGATAATAATCCAAAAAAGCCTCAATATAGCCGGACTGACAATTACTTACAATATACAAATGGTACGTTGCCTTCAAACGCTCCATTGTTTCTCTTATATTAGAATACAACACTCCACCATGTTTGCGCAAGTAGTCATTTTCTAATTGGTAACATAAATTTGATACTTTTTCCTGAAGTTCTTTATCCGGATCAGGAAATAAAATATCTGCAATCTCCTCCATGGTCTTACCCATAACAGACTGAATATCTTTGGCCGTCAGCGGCGTACGATCATATCCGATCCTCCGCATCGCTTCATTCCAGGATTCTGCTACCCCCGCAGCAGAATCCCACAATGTACCGTCCATATCAAAAATTATGCCTTTTTTCATGCCTCGTCAATAGCCTTTCCGATGTCATGTCTCATATATTTGTTCTCGAATGTAATCCACTCGGTTGCTTCATAAGCCTTGGCTCTGGCTTCCTTTAAATCCTTGCCGGTCGCGGTAATTCCAAGCACACGTCCACCGTTTGTCACGATGCGTCCGTCCTTGTCAAAAGCGGTACCAGCATGGAAACAGTAATAATCATCCTTACCCTCAAAATTCTCGAAGCCACTGATCGGGAATCCCTTCTCGTAAGCAACCGGATATCCGTCTGATGCAAGAACAACACAGACCGCCGCATTGTCCTCAAACTGTAAGTCGATCATATCCAGCTTGCCATCCACACATGCTTCCATCACATCGATGATATCGTTCTTCATACGAGGAAGAACAACCTGTGCCTCCGGATCACCAAATCTTGCGTTATACTCAAGTACCTTCGGTCCATCCTCAGTCAGCATCAAACCGAAGAAAATGACACCGGTAAATGGTCTTCCCTCAGCCGCCATCGCATCAACCGTAGCCTGATAAATGTATTTCTTGCAGAAATCATCCACTTCCTTTGTATAGAACGGACTCGGTGAGAAGTTTCCCATACCACCGGTATTCAGTCCCTGATCACCATCCTTCGCACGCTTGTGATCCTGTGCAGAAGACATGATCTTGATCGTCTTGCCGTCTACGAAAGAGAGAACCGATACCTCGCGTCCGGTCATGAACTCCTCGATAACCATCGTGTTACCAGCAGAACCGAACTTCTTGTCCTCCATGATCGTTCGGACACCTTCCTTTGCTTCCTCAAGGGTATTGCAGATGAGTACGCCCTTGCCCAAAGCCAGACCATCCGCCTTCAGCACGATCGGCATCTTCGCCGTCTCAAGATATGCAAGTGCCTCCTGCGGATCTGTGAAGTTCTCATATGCTGCAGTCGGAATGTTGTATTTCTTCATAAGATCCTTGGAAAAAGCCTTAGATCCCTCAAGGATTGCTGCATTCTTGCGCGGTCCGAATACTTTTAAACCTTCCGCCTCGAACACATCAACAATACCGCCAACGAGCGGATCATCCATTCCTACGATTGTAAAATCAATCGCTTTCTCCTTCGCAAAAGCAACCAGCTTATCAAACTCCATTGCTTTGATCGGTACACACTCTGCGAGTGCTGCGATACCGGCGTTACCCGGTGCACAATAGATTTTGTCCACTTTCGGGCTTTTTGATACACTAGTTACGATTGCATGCTCACGTCCACCGCTGCCTACTACAAGAACCTTCATGATCTGTCTCCTCCTGTTATTAAACACCAGCCACAGAAATCGTATGCATCACACATTCCGGTTCCGTGGCTGAATTACTTATCACTATTTATGAATTGTTACCTTATGATCGCTCACAGACACTTTGCCGTTTGCGATCAGGTCGATCGCCTGTGGCATAATGATCCACTCTGCCTGCTCCATCACACGTCGCTGCAAAATCTCCGGGGTATCACCCTCTTCGACCGCTACCGCTTTCTGTAAAATGATCGGACCTGTATCCGTTCCCTCATCCACAAAATGCACCGTTGCTCCGGTCACCTTAACACCGCGTGCCAAAGCACCCTCATGCACCTTCAGACCATAATAACCGGTTCCACAGAAGGACGGGATGAGTGACGGATGAATATTGATGATGCGGTTACGATACTCCTTAATCATCTGTGGCGGGATCACAACAAGGAATCCTGCCAGCACAACCAGATCAACCTCATACGAATCCAGCTTTGCAAGAAACTCCTCATTGAATGCATCTCTGCTCTCATAATCCTTCGGACTGATGCAGACCGCCTCGATACCATGCTGCTTCGCGCGTTCCAAAGCATACGCATTCTTATTGTTACTGATTACGACTTTGATCTCAGCATTCGTGATCGTCTGATTCTCAATTCCGTCGATAATCGCCTGGAGATTCGTTCCTCCGCCGGATACACATACTGCGATTTTTAGCATAATGTTACACCCTTCTCTCCGTCTGTAATCTTGCCGACTACATATGGAGTATCACCAGCTGCCTTAATGGCTTCCATTGTCTTGTCCACGTCAGCCGGATCCACTGCAACGATCATTCCGAGTCCCATGTTGTATGTATTGTACATCATCTGTTCCTCAACATTGCCTTCCTTTGCCATCAGTGTGAAGATTGGTGGGATCGGATAGCTGTTCTTCTCAATGACCGCATGTTTTCCTTCCGGTAACATACGCGGAATGTTCTCGTAGAATCCGCCACCGGTAATATGGCTGCATGCTTTCACGCGGACACCGGCATTCTTGATCGACTTCATCGCACCAACATAGATTCTTGTCGGAGCAAGGAGAGCCTCGCCAAGTGTCTTTCCGAGCTCATCCACATAAGTATTTAAAGTTTCCTTGTCCATCTTGAAAATCTTGCGGACAAGTGAGAATCCGTTCGAATGTACGCCGGTACTTGCCATACCGATCAGCACATCTCCAGCCTTAAGATCCTCTCCTGTGATAATGTCCTTCTTATCAACAACACCTACGGTAAATCCAGCCAGATCATACTCATCCTCAGGCATCAGACCCGGATGCTCCGCAGTCTCTCCACCGATCAATGCGCAGCCGGACTGCTTACAGCCCTCTGCAACACCGCTTACGATCGTTGCGATCTTCTCCGGATAGTTCTTACCACATGCAATATAATCAAGGAAAAATAATGGTTCTCCACCTGCACATGCAACATCATTGACACACATTGCAACCGAATCAATACCGATCGTATCATGCTTATCCAATAAGAATGCAAGCTTAACTTTGGTTCCGCATCCGTCGGTTCCAGACAAAAGCACAGGTTCCTCCATGTCTTTGATCGCAGCCAGCGAGAACGCACCGGAGAATCCGCCAAGACCACCTAATACCTCAGGTCTCATGGTCTCCTTTACATACTTCTTCATCAATTCCACTGACTTGTAACCAGCCTCGATATCAACACCGGAATTCTTGTAATCCATTTATTTTTCCTCCTAATATCTGTATTTGAACATATTATTACTTCTTATAGTAGTATATCTATAAAAAAGCAAACTTTCCAATAGTAAATCATAATATTAGTAATTAGTAGTTCTTATATCCAACTTCCTTCAGACGGGCATCCTTTGCCTCAACCTGCTCCTTTAAGTTCTTGGAGTAGTCCTTTAAGCGCTCCAATAATGCAGCATCACTTGTAGCAAGAATCTTTGCCGCAAGAATTCCTGCATTTGCTCCACCATTGATTGCTACCGTTGCAACCGGAATTCCAGTCGGCATCTGTACGATGCTGTAAAGAGAATCTCTTCCTCCGAGTGAAGTTGTGTGCATCGGAATACCGATTACCGGCATCGGGAAGATTGCCGCACACATTCCCGGCAGATGTGCTGCCATACCGGCGCCTGCGATAATCACTTTAAATCCCTTTTTCTCTGCACTCTTTGCATACTCAAAGAATACATCCGGCTCACGATGTGCGGAGATGATCGTCATCTCGTAGCTTACCCCAAGCTTGTCCAGGATATCTGCCGCCTTTGCCATAATCGGCATATCTGAGTCGCTTCCCATTACAATTCCTACCTGTGCCATTGTCATTTCCTCCTCTAAATTCATCTCTTTGTATTGGCTTTAAAAAGCCAACCTGTATCTTGCATGATAGCGGATGCATGGTAAAATCCGCCATCATTCAATTCTTCTATTTTCCCATTCTTATGATTGTGCATCCAGCTCATCGAGCGGCACATTCAAAGTCTCTGTTCCCGGCACAACAAAGCGGCCGTTCACAATGATGTCTTCCATCGTTCCATCCCTACGGATTACCGTAATCCTTCCAAGCTCATCGTACGGGATTGTAATATCCGTATGACAGTTAAAGTATGCCTTGGAGACATCCTCCTTGCGGAGCAGCGAAATCTCGTTGTCCCTTGCAACGATCGCCTTTCCATCCGGATTGTAAGTGATATTATCCTCATCGTATGTGTAACAGGTATCACCCACTGCAAAATGCGGACCGGTCTTCTCCGCAATCAGAATCGGCAGCTTATCCGCAATATCGAATTTTCTTGCCATCACATATGCAGTCGTGTTGGTTCCGATCGCAAACTCTCCCATCGGAAGTGTCTTGTGATGGAACAATACATTATCCTCAATATACTTGCGGTTCTCCTCCTCGGAGCCGAAATTCGTGCAGGTATATGCTGCAATGCGTCCATCCTCAAAATCCAGTTCCAGATTCTTATAATTCAACTCTTCCAGATAAACCTGGGTGACGTGAAGCTTACCTTGTGTCCCCTGTAATACCGGGGAAGTAAACACTTCTCCGACCGGAATATTTACATCCGCCACACAGTTCTCGAACGCGGTCTCCTTTGCTGGATCAGAAAGCGGATAGATCTTCACATACAGATCCGTCTTGTTTCCGTTTGTTCCCTGGATATGAACGCAGTCCGCCGTATCCAATACGTCAATGATCTTCTGCTGCATATCACGATACTGTACATAGTCAAGCGTGTTGATGCGCACCGTCTCCGCAAAGATTTCACTGTAGCGGTCTCCGATCGCCGGAACCGGATACGCGATAATCGTAAAGCTGCGCTCCTCACCGTGAATATATTTATTGATCAGCTGACTGACCTCACTTCGCTCATACACCGACAACTGCTGCTGACGATCTGTGTACTTCACATTCTGCGCCTTCTGCTCCGGTGCAAAAGGCTCCGTACCGAAGATATCAATAACCGCCGGTCCACCGTATCCCGGTGCGATCTCCTTAAGCTTCTCCCATGTGCTGCGATCCACTTCCAGACGCCGCTCGATAAATGGCTTATCCAGCCACAGACCACGGTCTTCCTTGTGATCATACTCATACTGCTTATTCTCAGAGATGGAGAACGGCTTGAACACAGACTTCAGCCCAATTGCTTCAAAATTCTTAACCGCAAAGCGGATCATCCGCTCAAATCCCATCGGATAGCGGATTTCCACCACATTCTTCAATGAAATATCCTTATTACAGGTTGCAAATCCGATACGATAACCTTCCGTAAACGTATCCGCCATACTCTGCATCTCTTCGTCGGAAAATGTATTTAAAAAACGCGCAGACTCGATCTCATCCCTTCCGATGCATCTTCCGTACCGGTACAGATAAGATGTTTCGGACAAATCCGCATCCATCACAATCGTGCGCTCATAGTCATATTCCGGCATGATCATACGGCGAATGCTCAGTTCCTCAAACACCTCCGTATTGTCATGCATGAAGGAATATACAATACTTTTCAGTTCTTTATCACTTAAATCTGCCTCATCCTCAAAGCAGTTATAGATTTCCACGAACAATTCTGCATAAAGGCATAAACTTTCCAGGTTTCCCTGCGCGCACTCCGGTGCGATTCCATGAAATCTTGCAGATAGCATCGCAAGAATCTGTCCGTATTCCTCTCCCAACTGCGCGCACGCATATGCAGGATTTGCAAAACTCTTCGCATATCCTTTCGGCTGCACATCCGCATAAAGCTGCTCCTTAAGAACGGCTCCATCCGTCTCCGTAATCTGTGCAAGCGTTCCGTCCAATGCCTGATCTGACAGTTTCCGCAGCGTCAAAAGATACTCTGCCGCTCCGGTAAAGTAAGCACGGTACGGCTCCGCAACGCTTGATGCTTTGTCCGATGCAATCCCTCCGATGCGCTCCATCACAATTTCTAAGCGTTCTTCCACCAATTCGTTGGACTCACGATATAATTCTTTGTAACTCATAAAATATACACTCCCATCGCATAGGTGCCGATCCAGCATCCCATGCTGATTATTGCAAGTCCCAGACCAAGTCTCGGGAACAGCTTAAATGAATCTTCTTCCCTCAGGCTGCCTGCAGCGATCACAAGCGTGATCACCGATACAAGCATCGCCATTACACCAGCGCTTCCGTAATACATAGACAGTTTTCCGTCTGCACGGAATGCAAAGTGAATAAAAACAATATATAAAACCAATAGCGCCGCTGCAAGTCCCGTTGCCACCATTCCCCGCTTGGAATGGGTCTTCTCCGTAAACTTGTAGGAGCTGTGTCTTCTTCTTCGGTTTCTCATCTGTTATCTATCCTTCCCGTTTCATCCATTTTTGAAACACAAAATAAATCATTAATCCAAACAGACCTCCAAGTGTGTTTAAAAAGAGATCATCCACATCAAAGCAGCCGATCTTAAACACAAGCTGGATCGTCTCAACAAGAAGGCTGACAATAAAGCAGTTCAGCACAACGAGAATCTTTCTTCGCTGCCGATCACTGAGAAGCGGCTGCAGGAATCCCATCGGCATGAACGCGATCACATTGCCGAATACATTGATAAAGAATGCCCTATTTCCAAGAATATAACGATACCGGTAGAATCTCTTAATCTCCCGAAATAATGCAAGATTGTAACGATATTCTACCGAAGTTCCCGTTCTGCCGAATCCTTCCGAGAAGAACAGAAAATAAAAAAGCAGGCACAAATACAACACGTACAGTATCGTCAATATTCTCTTGCGTGGCTTAGTGACAGCCATACTGCTTGTAGTATTCGTCGATCGCAGCTTTAATTGTATCGTCGATCACAACTCTTCCCTGACACTCTCTGTCATACAGATGCTCTACAACTTCTTCCATCGTAACGATTGCCTTACCCTCGAAGCCATACTTCTCATGGATCTCATCGAGCGCGCTCATCTTGCCACCCTGACCAACTTCCATACGGTTTAAGCTGACCATCAGTCCAACGATCGTGACATCCGCAGCCCCGCGTACCTTCGGAACCGTCTCTTCCATTGATTTACCGGATGTCGTAACATCCTCGATCATTACAACACGGTCTCCGTCTCTTAAACTGCTTCCAAGAAAGCCTCCCTTGTCTGCACCATGATCCTTTGCTTCCTTACGGTCGCTGCAGTAACGGACTTCCTTACCATATAATTCACTGTATGCGATTGCCGTAACGACAGCAAGTGGAATACCCTTGTAAGCAGGTCCGAACAATACGTCAAAATCATCCCCGTAATTATCATGAATGGCCTTGGCATAATACTCGCCGAGCTTCTTAAGCTGCGAACCGGTAACATACGCTCCCGCATTCATAAAAAAAGGCGATTTTCTTCCGCTTTTCAACGTAAAATCGCCAAACTTGAGCACATCGCTCTCTACCATAAACTCTATAAATTCACTCTTGTAAGCTTCCATTATTTTCTGATCCTCCTATATTCATTGTCCCTCATTGACGCATAGACATTTCCTATTCATCTTAGCATATAATAATTCTATTTTCAACGCAGAAATACGCCATTCATAAGGCTTATAAAATCTGATTCTATAACCACTCAAATTAAAATAAGCACCTACAGAAAGATGATTCTCTCCGTTGGTGCTTTTGTCACTCTAAACTTTTTGCTTTTCTAATTTTATATCATATCCCAATGCATTTACCATATTACAAAATAATTTTAAAGATGGACTATGTTCGTTTTTTTCCATTCGAGATATTGCTTGTTGTTTATTTCCTGTAAGTTCTGCAAGTTTACTTTGAGAAATATTTTTTTCTTTTCGCAACTTGGTAACTTCCTGAATAAGTTCTTTTTCTCTTTCCGAAGCAACCAATGTTGGGGCTGGCATATCCTCCTTTTTTACCAATGGGATTTCGCCCTTATCAATCGCTACTGCCTCCATCAGTCCTTGCATCGTATCATCAAAAAATTGACTCATAGTCTACACCTCCTTCAAGATTTTGATTATTGCTTTAAAAGCTTTTTTTTCATCCTCCGTCAAATCATCTTTTTCATTTTTAGTATATACATTTATAAAATATATTATCTCCTTAACTTCAATGTCCACATATATAACACGTGCACCTCCACGCTTGCCCTTTCCTTTATTTTCCATCGCCACACGAATTTTTCTTAATCCGCCTGTGCCTTGAATTGCGTCACCAGCCTTCGGATTTTCAATCAAGACATTTTCAAGCTTTCTTAATTCTTCATCGGTCAAGCCCAATTCTTGCCACTTTTTTGTAAACATTGGTACTTCTATAAAAGTTCGATTCATTCTCTTTTCCCTTTCCCTCTCCCGATTCAAATATACAACAAATTTGTTGTACCGTCAATTATTTCTTAGTAATCGATGACAAAAAAATAGCATCCTCTACCGTCCAAAGTTAAGGATGCTATCTTCCTACTCCACTGTCTTCTCCGAGAACTCCTCGAACTGCCGTCTCACCGCGCGGAACGCCTCCATCAGTTTTGGCGAGAACACGCCGCACTCTCCGTTGATGATCATATAGAACGCCTCCTCCTTCGAGAAAGCCGCCTTATAGCAGCGCTCATTGATCAAGGCATCATACACATCCGCAACGGAAACCAGCTGCGCCGAAACCGGGATTTCATCTTCCTTGAGTCCGTCCGGATAACCTCTTCCGTCGTAGCGCTCATGATGGCTTCTGCAGATCTCGTAGCTTGCCTTCTGGTAATCCTCGTCCCAGTTCTTCTTCATGGATTCAAGGATCTCGCAGCCACGGAGCGTATGCGACTTCATATAATCAAACTCATCATCTGTCAGCTTGCCCGGTTTTAATAAGATACTGTCTGGAATTGCAATCTTACCGATATCGTGAAGCGCGCTGGCTGCCACAATGACATCGATCTGTTCCTTCGTCAGTCCGTATTCCGGATAAAGTTTTGCGAACGCCTTGGCGAGAATCTGCGTGTACCCTTTGACACGTTGAATATGCTCTCCGCTCTCTAAGCTTCGGAACTCCACAATCGTACCGACCATCTCAATGATGTCCAGGTTGCGCTTCTGCAGCTGCTTCGCCTGCACCTGCAGCGTCTGATAAGCCTTGCGCAGAACAACGGTCTGCTCCTCAACTTTCTCCTTCAGATGATTTCTGTCATTAAAGTGTGCTACCGAGTTCTCCACACGCTTTCTGACAATTGACGCATTGTACGGCTTGCCGATGAAATCAACGACACCATAGTCGAAGCATTTATTCTCCATCTGGCTGCTCGTCTCTCCACTGATAACAAGAACCGTTATCTGGTCAAGAAGGTCTCTCTCCTTAAGCGCCGTCAGCACCCCGAATCCGTCCATCTCCGGCATCACCAGATCTAAGAGGATTGCCGAAATATTTTTACTTTCCCTGTCGATGATATCAAGTGCCATCCTGCCGTCATACGCTTCGACGATCTCATAATGATCACTTAAGATTTCTTTCAGTAATTCTCTGTTGATCTCCGAATCATCAACAATCAGAATTTTATCTATCATGTATCTACCTCTCTTAACGATTCCTGTATACTGCAACCGCGCCCTTACGCTTTATGAAGGTCGCGTTGTTCGTCTTCTGTGCATTCCATACAGCCCGATTGATCTCAATTCGTACTCCCCGATATACGCTTCCCGTAACCACAACTTTTGCTGTATGATCCATCTTTATTTTATAGTCCAAATTGTCGTTCATTGCAAGGATTTCTTTCATCTCGCCCTTCTTTGTATGGATCGCCGCCTCAATCTTTAAATACATCGGATTATTATTTCGATCCTGCGCACTGTACTTCATCTGGAAATCCTTCAAAGCTCCCCTGAGCAATGAAAGTTCCTTTTCCACAGAAGCCGCACGCTCATCGAGATTCTTCTTCTGTGTTGCATACAGGATCTCTCTTCCGACGAAGATCTGTGTCGCAAGCTCCGCCTCATTGCCAATATCATAGGAGCGGATCTGCTGCGCTGCACTCGCGCGACCACCGGCAAGAACTCCATACTTTCCAGTAATCTCAATCGTACCTTCTGCGTCAATATCACTGTTTAAACAATAATTGGCTTTAATGTCACCACCGGCACGCACTCTTGCCAGCTCAAAGAAAGTGCCGAACACACTGCCTCCCGCGGTAATACTGCCTCTGCCTCCGGCATTATTACCGCGTTTCAAAATAATATCGCCTCCGGCCTCAAGTTCTGCCCCTTCGGTATAACCATTGACAAGGATATCCTTTGCGGCGTGAATGCGCGCACCATCTCCAACAAAACCATTCACACACACCGATCCGTCAAAATCAACATATGGATCCGCTCGTGTCACATTCTCAAGAACAAGAACATTTGTGATTTCAAGAACACCATCCGAATAATCAATCTTGCCATCTAACGCAGCCTCATACGTAATCTGATCCTCAAGAAGCGTAAATCCGCGTCCGCGAAGAGGTGGAAGCTGCTGCCCCTTGCGTCCCGGAATCATCTCTCCCGTCACCTTCATCCCGTATGCTCCGGCAGATGCCTCATGGTATCTGGCGACCATCGCACCCTTGTACACCATCTCGAACCACTTGACATTCTGATAATCCACCGAACCGTCTTCTAAGATCTTCGGTGACTTCTTCTGCTCACGGTCAAAAAAGAACTCATACCAGGCATCATTTCCCGGCTGCGGCTCGGTTCCCTCCGCCACTAAAATGATCGGTGCATCCGCTCCCTCACGCTCCAGCCGTTCAATCACATCCTGCTTAAGTCCAGATATGACACCGTGCTCCATTAAAGCCTGCAACAGAACCTGTCTCGAAATCTTCGTTCCGATCTCCGCAACAAAGATACTCGCAGACATCTCATCCTCCGGAAGAACGACCGCAAAGTCTTCATATTCCTTCTTCGGTTCTTCCGTACTCGTAATATCTAAAATCTGAATATCCCGCTTCGGGCGCATCTGCTCGGTCCGCTGCCTCTTCAACAGTTCCAGACGGATCCGCTTCATCTCACGGCTCGTGTACATCAGTCTCGCATATGGTGTCACATCCAGATCATCCTGCAATCCAAGACGAATTTCCTGCATCTGCTGCCACGAGAACCAGTGATTCTTGTACTGCCTAACCGGTATACGTGCTTCCAGTCCCAGACGAAGTTCCCGCATCTGCTGCCAGTTCATCCGCTCATCCGCATAGACTGACACATCCAGTCCCTGTTCCAGCCCAGCAGCGATCTCGTGGATGGACGCCCCGCGAAACACAAGCCGCAGATACGGATCGATATCCAATCCCTTCCTGAGCGCCAGCCGGATTTCTTCCAACTGTTTCTCCTGATAACCAACCTGAATATATTTACGGATATCCAGCCCATCCTCCATCGCCAGACGAAGTTCCTTCAGCACCCCCGCAGAAAAAGCAGTACCCATCGACAGATCGATACCTTCTTCCAGTCCGAGGCGGATCTGCCGCATGACATCAAACGCAATCGACGGATTCGCGTACTTCGCCACATCGATATGTGCCACCAGTCCCTCGCGGATCTCCGCCATCTGCAGCCAGTCATACTGCGGCGAAGCATAATACTCGACCTGCAGTCCATCTTCCATTCCAAGACGAATTTCCCGCATCTGGATCGCCAGATATTCTTTCTTCGCATAAACTAAAACATTGAGACCTTCCGCAAGTCCCAATTCCATCTCATGTCTCTGTTCCGAAGTGAATTCACTACTCTTCAAACAATTCTCCTCTTATCAGGCCAATACCTGATTATTTTTATCCCCTCGTTGTTTTATCTAGTATACGCTATCCCCATATGCTATTACAAGCAAAACGTCAAATTTGTCTATAAATTTCTACACAACTTTTTAGACCATGACAAAAGGGACGAACCAACACGTGATCCATCCCTTTATGTCTTCCTTATTCTATTGTTAAATTCTCCGCCTCATCAAAAACGACCTTGTTCTTGCCAAGGTGTTTCGCATGATATAATTTCTCATCTGCCGCATTAAACAGTTTCATAATACGGTCCTCTTGCTGAAACACTTCCACGCCACCGCTGAAGGACATTTCAATATTCTTCGTCTCCCTGCCGAAAGCGGCAAACTCCGTTTCCATCTTATCCATGCAGGAACGAATCTTCACCAGATCCGTATGATCAAACACGAGCATAAATTCCTCGCCGCCAAAACGCGCAGCGATACCCTGTCCCTCCATATGCTTCATCATAATCTTAGCAAAAGAAGTCAGCGTCTCGTCTCCGTATACATGACCATATGTATCATTGATCTTCTTGAAATCATCAATATCAAGCAGCGCGACCGCAAACTCATCGTCGCCCCGCGTAATCTTCTCATCCAGATGTTCCGTCAGGAATCTCCGGTTGTACAGTTTCGTGAGCGGGTCGAGATGAACCATCTCCTGCAGTTCGTCCGACATCTCCTGCAACTGCAACTGCTGCATCTCATATTTGTGAAGCAGCACAACGAGCATAACTGTAATGCTTGCACTCGCAATCACAAAATCCATAAACGCCGCAACCGGGTTTTCCTGCTGCGAATACGGCAGAAACGCATCCGGGTTCAGATTCCGGCATAGAACAAGCGCCGCATCAAGCGCAATCACAACACCGGCTCCTACCCAGCGCCATTCTCTTCCAAGAAAAAGCACAACACCTACAATACCCAGGAACATATAGCCGATACGCGCCGATCCGTACACACAGTACATGACCGGGAACTCTACAAAGTTGCAGATCATCAGGATAATGAACACCGGAATCTTATGTGTATGCCAGATAAATCCTGCGGCTCCCGCAACATACATCACCAGCGCACACACAAACGAGAATACGGTAGACGGCGTCCAGCCGTACAGAATCGCATTGCTCAGATATCCAATTGTATTAGCGATCATCGCCGTCCATGCCAGCACATAGAACAGGCGCATCGCCAGCTCATCATCCCGATGAAATGTCTTACTCATTTTTTATTCACCTACTGTTACATTAATTGTCTTGTACACGCCATTGTTTGCAACAACGTAAACGGTACACTTACCGGTCTTCTTCGCGGTAATGACGCCATTCTTGTTTACGGTTGCAACAGACGTATCAGAGGAATAATAACGGAATTCTGCCGCATGTGCAAGTAATTTTTTATTTTTGTTCTCCTTAACGGTTGTTGCACGGATGCCTGCTTTCTTGCCAACAGTAAGCTTATAGCCTACCTTCACGTTCTTGATTGTCTTAACATTGGTCTTCTTGTAATCCTTCATTGCCACATGGATCTGCGGACTCTTGTTCAGATATACCTTCTTACCATTAACAACCTTGTATGCACGTACATAGAACTTGTAAGACTTCTTGTTACTTAAATTCTTGATAGTGCATGTAAGTTTCTTTGTCTCTGTCTTCTTAAAGTTCTTGCCACCGTCACAAACCGAAGTATATGCTTCGTATCCGGTTGCTCCGGTCACTTTCTTCCAGCTCAGCTTAACTTTCTTGTCACCAGACTTCGCTGTTGCAAGCAGAGGTGCCTTCGCTGCCTTCTCCGTAGTTGCATCATCCTTACTGTCTGTCACTTTTGCAAGCGTGTAGCTGAATGGTACGAGTGTGCTCATGCCATTTAAGGAAATACGGATTGTACCGGTTACTTTACCTTCTGCTTTTTTCGTCGGGTCAACCTTGTTGAATTCCGTAACCTCATAGTCCACATCCTTGATATTCGCATTTGCCAATGCATTCTTAATGGCCTTTTCCAACGCTTCTTTGCTTGTGATGTTTGTCGTTGGAAGTTTTGAAAGCATATTCTTTACTGCTGCGGATGCAGAATCGAGTTGAGTCTTATTCGCTGCCCCTGCATTGCCGGAAGACTGTGATCTTCTCGCAACAACTTTAATAGAAGAAAGCTGCTGTGTATCACCGGTTCCGGTATAAGTAAACTCCATATCCGCCTGACCATTGACACTGATATATGTTGTGTCGGTCTCTCCACGCTTTGTTTTGTCCAAAGTGATGCTGCCGGATCCACCGGTCATCGTAATCGGCATCGGTCCAACAAAGTCTACTGTTACTTTCTCGCCCCTATCATTTACAGTATCCACAGCACCATTACCACCGACACGAATCGTCGTGTCACTTGGAATATCCACAGTAAGCTTCGTATCATCTTCCAGTGTAACGATGCAGCCGGTAGTTGCATCTCCATACTCGATCGTATATTCCGTATCGTTGCTTCCGCCACGGTATGTAACTCCGTTGACGGTCTGTGCTTCGCTGCCACCAAGCTTGATAGAGCTGTTCGAACCAACAGCAGTCTGACCATTATCAACCAATGTAATGTTTCCATTGTTATCGACATAGAACTTACTTCCAGCGTTACCGGCAGTATAGGTCTTATCACCGATCTGAATCGTTCCGTTTTCGTCTGCAATCTCAATGACCGGATTACCATTTGCATTTCCACTAAGAATAATATCAGCATCTGCTGGAGCCTTGTACTCTACACCATTTACCAATACGCTGCTTCCAGACGGAATCGTGTACTTATAATTTGGATTATCGAACTTTGTGGCATCGATCTTCACAGATACATTCGGTGCATTCTCACCCTCAGCCGGTGTTATGAGAGCTCCCGTCTGACCATCCACTTTGATATTATTGCTGTCATCTGGGTTCTCGGAGGTACCGGTGTACTCGATTCCACCAATCACAACCTTATCATCCTTCTTTAAATCCGTAGAAATCTGTCCATTCTCCGGATCCATCTTAATGATCTGCTTGTTGTCAGCGCTACTTCCATCCTCGTTCTTCTTCTCTGGAACAGACACTGTCATATCCTGATTCGTGCTTGGATTCTTGATGTTCGCCTGTCCGCCGCCCGGAATCTCAACTTCAGGAATCTTTGTAGGTGAGCCACTCTCACCACTACCACTCACTGTTGTTTCCTTTACGTTGATGGTCTTATCTGTTTCCGGACCAGCCTTCACTGTGGTGTCTCCAACCTTGATCTCAGCCTCATTCGAGAGACCGACATTGGTTGTACCTTCGCCCATCGAGATCGTTGTATCCGTCTTGGAAGTCTGTGCATTCTTGGAATTCTCAACATTCAATGTAAGATTCTTATTCTCTTCATTGCTCGTGTAAGTTCCATCGTTGATCATGACCGTATTGCCGCTTCCGCTTACTGATGTTGAGCCAGATCCCGAACCTGATCCGCTGCCCTCTCCAGCAGGTGTCAGCTTGATCTCGATCTTATCACTGGATCCGGAAGTGCTTCCGTCGTTCTTCTTCAGGTCAACTTCTGCCTGATAATCGTTTCCGCCCGTCTTCTTCTCCGGAACTTGAATCTTGGTTTCATTTCCAGCTGCATCCTTACTGATTGCACCGGAGTTCGTTGGAAGCTTAAGTTTTCCGTCCGAGCCTACCTGGATAGAATTAGAGGTTGGAGTCTCTTCTCCGGTTCCCGCTTCCGGTGCACCGATGTTCGAGATCACCTTCTTCTCACTTCCAGAGCCAATAGAAATACTGCTTCCATCGCCCATATCAACAGTTCCTTCTTTTAATGTAATCTTCTCTCCGGAGATTGCATCCTTATCTGTAGAAACATCATCTTTCTTTGTTAAATCAAGATTAATTTTTGCTTCTGTGTTAGTTCCTTCTGATCCGGTTGATTCTGAAGCCGTGTTCTTGTACTCGTTTCCACCCACAGAAACCTTCGTATCCTTCGGCACCGTAACACTTACTTCAGGATACGTCGTGCTGGTTACTTCATCATCCTCATTGACATCCTGCTCAATTCCTTTGTAGCTAACCTTAATCGGAGAACTGCTACCGGAAGTACCTGCTTCGACCTCTGTCTTGTTCTCGATCGGGATAAGTCCTTCCTTCTCATTCTCTACATATACGATAGAGCCTTCGGACAGCTCAACCTCACCTTCCACAAGAGTTACCTTGCCGTCACTGTTAACCGAGAGAACCAAAGTTTCATCGCCAGAGTTTGTGTACTTCTTTCCATTTACCGTAATAGATCCATCCTTCGGAACTGCAAAGAACATGCCGTCCGGTGTCGGTATAGACTCTACCTTGGCTTCAGTTCCATCTGTATTCTTTCCACTATTCGTTTGGATCTTAACTTCATTCGCAGTGCCCTTATTGATCGTTGCAATCGATTGATTCGGCATAACAAAGTTGCCGTCTTCATTTATCTCAAAGCTAGTACTTTCTTCTGTATTATTGGCATCAAAAGAAACTGTATTCTGAGATCCCGGGTAAGAAGCCTCGAAGCTGCCACCCTTCGGGACGGTAACTGTTCCAGTATAAACAAGTTCTTCGCTCGTTGTACCATCTTCTCCTGTTACCATCTTCTTTGTTTCGGTTCTCTCAACCTGAATCTGCTTATCTCCGTCCGAAGTGTTCTTGATGATCGTATCGCCGACCATAATCTTGTCGTCCTTGCTTAATGAAACGCCACCCTTCTTTAATGAAGAGATCTCCGGGCTGTAGATCAGCTGGGTGTCATCCTTTGTGCTTGTAATCGTCGTCTTTGCAGAACCTTCTTCCTGCATAGAAACAGTTGTTCCTTGTTTTGGCATCGTAATGATACCAGGGTTTGTCACATCAATCTTTTTGTCGTCGTCTTTAGACTCATTCTTGATCGTAGCAAGCTTATTGTTGACATCGTACACGGAAATGTTCGTATCCTTGTCCAATTCTACCGTTCCATCGTTTAAGATGACATTACCATTCTCATCTAAGACAAGCTGAAGCGGAAGTGTTGGCTCGCTTGTTCCTTCCTCTGAAGAACCGGAAGAAGTGTATCCACTCTCAATATCCTTTGCCTTATATGTCTTGCCGCCGATCGTTGCAGTTCCATCAACCGGAACTTCTACGATAAGACCACTTGCAGGAGTCGATACACCGGACTCAATATTCTTCTCATCCGGCTCACCGAGAGGTTTTACAGTAATTGTATTACTTCCTGATTTAATTTCTACATCTTTTTTAAGTAATCCCTCACCTTTTCTTACAACGGTCTCTCCGGCCGGGATTGAGATAGAACCATCCTCATTGACAACATATTCATGATCACCTTTACCCTTCGGTGCCAAAGTTGCCTCAGCGGTTGCATCCGAAGTAGAAGCAATCGTAAAGGAACTGTCGCCGCTTATCTTAATCTTCGTCTGGGTAGTCTGCTTATTATCGGAATCAGTTGTTGTCTCACGTACTAATCCAACGGAATCCTTTGAAGAATCCGGTGCAGTCACTTTCACACTGCCTGCGCTGATAGCATTCTTATCTACCTTAACACCACCAGATACAAGTGATACACCTTTCTCATCTACGTTAAGGACAGTATTGTCTTTTGCAGCTACGTAAGTCTTACCATCGATCTTGACTTTATCACTGGATTTAGAAATCGTCACATCTCCGGTACTTCCGTCAACTTTAACCGTTCCTTGGTTTCCAGACTCCGGAGTCTTAATCTTCGCAGTTGTTCCGTTTCCGATACCGATACTTACTTCTTTTCCTGCTGCTAATCCAAGCTCCGAATCTGCCTGCGGACCTTCTGCAGCCTTGGTCGGATCCATCGTAAAGAATCCATCACCTTCTCCTGGATTCTCAAACTTCTGATATTCTTTCTGACCGTTTGGCTTATAATTGAGCGTTGCATTCTGTGGAAGATCAAAACCGATGTCTCCACCACCGATCAATCCACCGTTTTCATCATCATAAACCTTCGGAGAAGTCATAATCGTAACATTCGAGGTATTGGATGCATCTCCTGTATACTCATTTCCCTCGCTGTCCTTGATGATAGTTCCCTCTGATAATATAACGTCTCCGTTCTTCAGAACCGGAACACCGTCAGTTCCGATTTCAAGTTCGCAGTCATAGTCACCAGCCTTATATGTATATGTTTTATCAGGCTCTCCGTTCTTTCCAGGAACCGTAATTGTGACATCACTGTCACCGGTTGTTGTAATATGAGGCTTTCCATCCTTATCCAAAGTGATCTTCGTATTGCCATTCATTGTTGGTGATCCCTTCGGGACACTGATTTTCACACCATTGATTGAAACTCCTCCACCATCTGGAACTTCAATCTCTCCATTTGCGTTCACCTGTACGGTATTTCCGTCATTCTCATCCGCACCGGTATTCTCAATAATGGTATCTCCAACCTGAATAGTTGATCCCTTCGGGATGCCAAGAGAACCCTTATCCAATGTTACATTTGGTCTTGCATCTGCATCCGGATTCACACGATACTCTGTTTTCTCGCCTTCTTTCAATGATCCGGTAACATATGTCTTATCACCAACTGTAATCTTGTCACCCTCTGCCGAAGATGAAATCTTCGGCATACGATTATCGGTATCACCTGCTGACGGTGTAATCACCGTCTCACCAGTGTTGTACTTGCTTGTCTTAATGATCGGGGCATTCTCCTCCCCAGCTTTCTTAGGAAGATTGATGGTGTACTCGGTTTCTTTCTTAATGCTTACCGTCTCACCCTCATACTCATCCATTTCCTTAAATCCATAATTAGCTTTTGCTTTTGTTCCAGTAATCTCAACAGTATGATCCTTATTGTTATCCGGTGAAATTGTAAGCTTAGTATCCTCTACTTCCGGAACAATATAAGCATTACCGTCTGCATCTGTCTTAACATGGATTGTCTTATCTGTTGTTGCGAACGCATCCTTGACACCGACGGAAGTCTCTGCATCTGTCTTCGGAGTTACCTCTAATTCTCCGTCAAACAGGCGAACCATACCATTCTTATCAACGCCAATCTTGCTTGTTGCATTATTACCAGCTGCAGTTACCGTATCTCCATCGTAGCCTTTAATGGACACACCCTTTTTCAATTCAACTTCGTTAGTTTCATTGATTGCATCCACGCCAGGACCAACAATATCAATAGTCTGTCCATCCTCTGCGTCACCAATTGCGTCAGACAACGATGTATACTGTTTACCGTTAATCTTAGCTTCCGGGAAGTTGTAATCGGTAGGAACACCATCCAACTCGAAGTTAATTAACTTATCTCCCTCTTTATAATTTATCTTATCATCCAGATCGGAACCACCAAATTTCAATCCGCCAAGATCGTATGTTGTATTGCCAACCTTAACCTGTACGGTAAGCGCATCCTTATCGATCGTCTGTTGATCTTTCTTGACCTCAAAGTCGTCCTTCATTTTAATTTGGACGGCATCCATACTAAATGGTATAGATTGGGTATAAGAATATAAAGCGTATGGACCTGCAGCATTAACACCACCTCTAATACACCAATATAACCAACATGTTTCCGACTTTCCCTTACTATTCGTAAATGTATAACGCTCAATATATCCAGCTTCGCATGAATCAAATCCATCTGCATGATCCTCCACTGGAGCATCGACCTTCAACATCGTAGTCTTAGGTGTAACATTTAGCCCATAGCCACCTATGTTATCAAGAGCTAATGCTGTTGCCGCTTGTCTGCCGTGATTATTATCTGTATTTAGCGCAGTGATTTTTGCGGAATTATCCGGAAGTCCTGTGATTCCAACGTTTCCTGTCGAAGTTTCTAATTTGTTATTCTGTGCATTTCCAACTTCACCAACATAAATCAGAAGAAGTTTTGTTCCATTCGACACCTGATTTATGTTAGTAATTTCCGTCACCCCCAAATACATTGTACCTGTAGTCTGACCAGTCTTACTGAACATAGCTGTATAGGAAGCATTTTCCTTCACTTCAATTCTACGTGTCTGGCTCGTTAACGAATCATTCCACTTTTTAAAAGCATAGGTAACTGTGTTTCCCTTTGAATCGGTAGTTCCTGCCTGCGGGGTTGCCGTAAGTGTTACTTTATCATCTACATAATATGTATGATCATAACCATTCTGAGATACTGCTGTTGCTCCGGTTAATTGCACTTCACCTTTTCCACTTTTCATCACCGTTAACGTATAAGTCTTATACCGATATACTGCTTTATATGTAGCAATTTCGTCAACAGCTTTAATTTTGCATGTTGCATCCTTGATCAAGCTTCCCTGTGCGTTATTATTCTTATCATATTTCTGCCATCCAAGGAACTCAAAACGATCCGGATTGCTATTCGTCGTTGATAACGTAACCATCTGCGCATACTTTGTAGTTGCAGTTGTAGCGTTCTCCACTCCATTCACGCTGACGGTCGCATAATTTGCATCATCAGAAGCTAATGCCTTTGTTCCTTCCTTCCACTCAGTTTCTACTATTGTCTCACACTGTGCTGGAGGATTCTGGATCTTAATTGCCTGATTTCCAGTTTCTGCAAGTACCATGTAGCGGCTGATATCACTATACACATTATAGTTTTCAATTTCTCCACCAAATGCGCTTGTGATTTTTGCAACAATATAAGCATCATTCTCATTTGACGCAATCTTATCCATAATTGTAAAGGAATAACTTCCCTTATCAACAGAATCGATGGTAACCGGACAATCTGTTGCATCCGTATATTTATTGACCGCGATATTACCGCCGACATTGTCCTTTACCGATGTACCATTATTTAACTGAACATTGGCTCCCTTTTCTGCACGGATACCGTATCGGTTTCTTGTTGTACCACCGGTCACTGTTACGTTACTTAAGACTGCCTGTGTTCCTGCTCCGGCTGCAATACCATTGCCCTTGAAATATTTGATGGAGCCACCGGTCATCTTAAAACTATTCTGTATATCATTTTCCAATGCGCCCATATAATTTTCAAGTTTTACCGCATCGCCCTGTGTGTTGTAGATGGTCGAATTTGTTACGGTTATCTTTCCAATACGATTGAGCGTAATACCGGTTGTCAATCCATTCCATTTACAATTATCAAATGTTGCCCCCGGGTTTCCCAAAGATCCGCTCAGTTTCACTCCAGTTACATTCGTAGCATTCGAGGATTTCTTGAATGTCACATTTGTGAACGTCGAATCACCACTGTACATATAGAGCATGGCATTTGTCGTATTTACGTTCTGAACGAGCGTACCATTCTTAACGTCATATCTACGTCCACTAGAGGGATTGAAAACACCATATGCACTGTTTGATGTAATGGTGTGCCCATTCATATCCATGGTAACATTGTGCAACATCGAATAGATATATTCTCCCGATGGCACCGTGATATCTGCACCAAGCTTTACGGTGATATCCGTAGGTGTGAATAGGCTGACCATATAATCTTTCAGTTCCGAATAACTATACACCGTCTTGCTGGACGATGAATCTGTCAGCTTTTTGACCGCTTTCACCGTATTATTGATTGAGCTTGTAATACTACTAAACGCTTTCTTAAACGAGAACGCCTGCACCGGTGTCGGCACATTCACGACCATCATCGCAGCAAGCGCCAAAGCAGTAATCCGCTTCACTCTTGCTCCAGATGATCTTCTCTTGTCTGAATTCATCTTTTCGTTTCCTCTCATACGCAGTCTCCTTTTACTACTCCTTAATTCTGCTTATACTCGAACCATATATTGTAAATCATAATGCTTGATTTTCACGTCAATATGGTACCTCCAATTTACACAACTTTAGCAGGTCGACCGCACCAAAACCGCACCAAACTTTCTGTTTTTTCCACAATTTTCAAAAAAAACACCTTATAAACAACCTGAGGGGCCAGCCCTCGTGGCTAACCCCTCAAATCATTGAATCATATTATGTTCAGCAAGCGTACCTTGTCTTTTAATAACTACGTTGTCTTTAAAATGTTTGTTATCGTTGCATTGCTTGGGCAACTTCTTCATATTCCTCTTGCGAATATCTTTTGATAATCTCATCCTTGTCAACATTCAGTTCAATCATTATCTGAATAGAATTGCGACGTTCTTCCATACGACCTTCTTCCCGTATATTATCCTCAAATTTCTTCTCATCAAATTCTGTGATACACACATCCATCACCTCCGCTCTATGTTTGAGTAGAAACGATTTCAAGATATCGTGTTCTATGCAGTAAGTAACTGCTACATCCACCGCTTCGTCAAACTCCATTATTTCACTATTCTTGCGTATCTCATTAACCAGTATCATGTACTCTTTCAAAGGACGACAATGTTCTAAAAGTTCATCATTCTTTCCCTCGTTCAGATTAATCATATCCGCGGTCCACTCAAAGTCACCACTCCCATCCGCATGGATAAAAGCATCCGAAAGCCTCAATTTCATCCGTGATGGCTGATTGTCCGATCCGTTATACAAAACCGTATAGCGCGGTGTTGGGACTTTGATCAGTGTCTTTCGATAAATGTTTAAATGATTCTCGTCAACATATCGGTCGTACATTTTCCCGAAATACAAAAGTCCCCTCAAAGGCATATTGGGATTAAATGTGCTTTGTTGCTCCCATAAATGAAGATAGCTATCCAATAAGACAGAAACATCATTCTTCATCTTGATGTATATAACATCATCCATCGTATAAATCTTAATATCATCTGGATTGGTATACTCCGTGTTGCACAATGCGTTGTATAAGGACAAAATATTATCCTTATTCTCCTCATTTCCAAACAATAATCGAAATAACCGATCCTTATATTCCCTATTTGCTGCCATAGTTTGTGTTCTCCTTCCCCATATCTTAGTAGATCGTGTAATTGATACCTACAGGGGAAGATTCTACTTCTGCAACTGATGTTTTCTAAATTATAACATATACCATAATTTTGACAACAAAGAACTTCAAACCTACATCATCAAAAATTCCCCTGCTATATCCCTATTCAATTGTAAAAACTCATGGTATTGTAAGCACATAAAATTCTTCGTGCTTAAAATGATTTGATGTGTCAACCATTCCGCTGACCCAAAAGATTTGTCTGAGTTTTTGTAGATTAAGAATAATGTATTGTTACCCTTCTGTCAACAAAAATTTAAAGGATCACCTCATTCGAGATGATCCTTTTGCTTATTCAATACTCCGGCAACACAATCCACACCTTGGTTCCCTGATCAATCTTACTCTCAATTTCCAGTTGTCCGCCACACATATTTTCAAGACGGCTTCTGACATTGGCAATTCCCGCATGAACTTTTCCGTCCTCCGGGAGATGTTCCGGGTCAAACCCTACTCCTGTATCTTCAATCGTGATATAAATTTTATGCTCATGTTGTTCTGTTCGTATCGTTACGGTTCCGCCTTCCGCTTTCTTACAGATTCCATGCTTGACGGCATTCTCTACAAGGATCTGCATCGACAGTGGTGGAATCATAAAATCTGTCACATGAATATCATAGTTCACGTTCACTCTGTCTCCGAAACGTTTTTTCTCGATTGCGAGATAAGTCTGCACATGCTTTAACTCTTTTTCAAAATGGATCATCCGGTCATTCGTCAGCGAATCGATATTGCCTCGGAGATAGTCTGTAAACTCATCGACCGTCTCTACCGCAAGAGGCGGATTCTTGACGCACAGATGCCGGATCGTAGAAAGTGTGTTGAAGATGAAATGCGGACTGATCTGCGATAATGCAAGCGCAATCTTCATATCACACATCTGTGCTTCCTTCTGTGCCAGCTCATTGCTTTGTTCCACGACTGCCGCTACAAAGATAAGCACCATCGAGATATTGACCGCTATATTCATCAGTGAGATTCCATAGAAGAAGAGCAACGCAATGACTGCGATAAGCGGCAGTACCATATAGGAAAGCAGGCAGATAAATGCCGTCTTCGATATCCTCTTGCGATACTGGATCAGAAGTGACAGATCCAGCACCTCTCCGCAAAGCGGAATGATCAGCGACAACGGATGCATCGCACTTCTGGAATACGTGTTGTGTGCATCAAATGTATAATACAATCCGGTAAACTGGGATACCACAACAAGAACCATACTGATCACTGCGATCAGGCATACGATCCAGACTCTCCGCGGAAGTTTCTTGGATTTCTGAAACAGATAATAACACAGATACAGATGATATAGAAGAAACAAGACATCACTTGAGAAGAATGTCATAAAGTTACTGATTCTCACCATATAGAATCCTACGGTTCCGTCTACACCCCGGTATGCCCATGCCAACGCATCCATAAACAAAAGAACCGCAGTGCACAATTCCATACAGACAAGAAACAATCTCTTTTTCTTTTCAAAATTTCTGCTCAGGAACATACATAATGCTGCAATCAGGCAGAAGATTCCGCCCCACATTTCCAAAGATACATGTAATATTCGAATCGACATTCGTTACCTGTCCTTTCTCTACTATACCTGATGAATCATGAACGACTCCGCCCAACTGTACTGCTTCATATATTCTCCAAGATAAGCGTTAACTGCCTGCTCATCGCCTTCAAGGTAACGATAGTAATCACAGTCCAGCTTTGTTGGATCCACCGCATACTGATTTCTTTTTCCAACCAGCACATCTTCTGCCCCGCACTCACGAAGTGTTTTTCTTATATCAGAAATTAAATTTCGCATATAATGCTTATTTTTGTCCTGTTCCACAGAGTCTTCCCACAGGATTGCACACAATTCTCCAACACTTGCTGCGGCACCTCGCAGAGACACAAGATAGGCAAACAGTTCCTTCGCACGGGCGCGGGCAAAGGTAACCGGTCTTCCCTTATAGAATACTTCGAAGTTGCCGAAGCACTGCGCGCGAAGCAGCATCTGTCCGCTTATTGACTCGTACCGGAGATTATCAAATTCCTTCTGTACCCGGTCGCGCCGCAAAGGCTTCATCAAATACCCACTCGCATAGAGTTCGAAGGCATCCAATGCATACTCTGCATATGCCGTCACAAAAATGACATTGATCTGTGCATCCAGTTCTTTCAGTTTTCGGGCAAGTTCAAGTCCTGTCATTCCAGGCATTTCGATATCCAGCATCGCGATATCATAATGTTTTTCATTTGCTGATTCGAACGCTTTATATGGATTTGAGAACACAGCAATATCTGCATCAGGTTTTACCTCTCTTACCGTATCCTCCGCCATCTCAAGCATCATCGGTTCATCATCAACAATCAGTATATTCATATAATCCTCATTTAATTTTTTGTATAAATCCTATTTATTCAGTTTGTAGTGAGCTATCTGTGTCTAATTCACTCTTCGCAGCATTCCGGTCTTCCTGTAATACGCTTCCTTATCACTATACATCCACTGTTCTGCCTCCGTGATCAGATGATCGATATTTTCATCCGCATTCTCTTTCCATACGCTGCCAATAGCAATCGTCACATCATTTTCTCCGGCCTGTTCTCTCAGCAAATCAACACATCGCTCAAACGATTCCTCATCGGTATTCTGGCAAAGAGCAAGAAGTTCATCTCCTCCGATCCGGAAAAGTCCCTTTTTCTGGAATATCATTTCCAGGCATTTACCTGCCCTACGGATCAGTTCATCCCCTGCCATATGCCCCTGTTCATCATTCACACGCTTCAAACCACTGATATCACAATATACAACACCAATGCTCTTGGAATGGTCTACACCTTCCAGATATTCATCCAATGCATACCTGTTTCCCAAATGTGTAAGAGGATCACTATAACTCATCAATTGCAATTCGCGCACAAGATTTCTTCTTTTCAGCGATGAAACTAAGAAATGCCCCATAATCTGCAACATATTCGATGTAAATTCAAAGGAAAGTTTCTGTGCCGGATTATCAATTCCGTAGAATGCGATCACCTTGCCGTCATCATACAAAGGCACAACAACGAGAGAGTGAATATCCTGCATCTTTAAGACATCATATTGGATTGGATCCCTGTAACGGATATCCTCCAGATTCCGAATGATAATATGTTTGTTCTCGCAGAATTTCTCGTACCAGCGTGCACAGACTTCCGGCGGAAGATCCTGCAGGTTCTCTTTCTGTGGTTCCACGCCAGGCGCAACCCACTCATACGTGTTGTCATCTCTGCCAGATGCATTCTGTTCAAATATATAAGTACGCTCTCCTCCAAGATATTTTCCAAGATATTCTAAGATAACCTCGATTGACTCATCCGGAGTTGGTGCCTTAAGCGCGACACGGAGCATTTCATTGACAGAAGCCTCCATGCTCTCGTATTCACGGATCACACCGCCCTGCTTCGAATGAGAAGTTTCCTCCTCTACCAATTCAATATGAAACCGGTGTCCGGTTGCCTCATCGAAAATTACGGTGTGGTCAATCAGGTCACGCAGATTGCTCACTCTGAAATTTTTCTCTTTATTCGAATCATCCACATTCCTATAAGATGTTTGTGTTAATTCTTCTTCCATATATCTTACCTGTCTTGCCTTTCTCACTCCTCATATCGATTATAATACAGCTACCGCACCAATAGAGCACCATTTTATGTGCAAAAGGACGCCATACCAGCGTCCTTTTGTTCAGATTTATTAAATCGATATTTATTTTCTGTCAAAGTATTACTATTGTACAGCACCTACTAATTCCTTAATATCATTCACATGATACTTTTCCATGTATTTTTCGATGCCATCCACGATTTCCATGGTCGTTTTTGGGTTCACAAAGTTCGCTGTCCCCACCGAAATTGCAGTCGCTCCTGCAAGAATCATTTCGATTGCATCCTCAGCCGTCATAATTCCGCCCATTCCAATGATTGGAATCTTGATTGCCTGTGCCGTCTGGTATACCATGCGTACCGCTACCGGATGAATTGCAGGACCGGACATACCACCAGTCTTGTTTGCAAGAACGAATTTGCGACGATTTACATCGATCTTCATTCCGGTGATTGTATTGATCAAAGATACTGCATCCGCGCCTCCCGCTTCTGCGGCGCGTGCCATCTCTGTGATGTCGGTCACATTCGGACTCAGTTTCATGATGATCGGCTGCTTCGCGTACTTCTTCATCTCGCGCGTGATTGCCTCAACTGCCTTCGGATCCTGACCAAAGGCGATACCGCCCTCCTTGACATTCGGGCAGGATATGTTGATTTCCAACATATCCACCGGTTCATCCGCAAGTCGTTTCACAACTTCCACATACTCTTCCGTGGAATGTCCACATACATTGACGATGATCTTCGTATCATACTGCTTTAAGAACGGGATATCACGTTTGCAGAACAATTCGATTCCCGGGTTCTGCAGACCGACTGCGTTCAGCATTCCGCCATACACCTCCGCGACACGCGGCGTCGGGTTTCCTGGCCAGGGTACGTTTGCAACGCCTTTGGTCGTGACCGCCCCAAGCTTATTCAAATCGGTAAACTCACTGTACTCTGCACCTGAACCAAATGTTCCAGAGGCTACAGTTACCGGATTCTTCCATTCTACTCCGGCAATATTCACGGACATATTCATTACAGTTCTACCTCCTTCGCATTAAATACAGGGCCTTCCTTACAGATACGCTTATTCTTTACGTTGGAATGTGCGTCCTTCTCCGTAGAATTGCACACACATGCAAGACATGCACCGATTCCACACGCCATACGTTCCTCCATCGATACATAACATTCCATGTTCTGTTCCTGGGCATACGCTTTCAAAGCGCGAAGCATCGGGGTCGGTCCGCAGGCATAGATAACATCCGCTTTCAGACCAAGCGCCTTAATTGCATCAATTACATTTCCCTTTGTTCCTACGCTTCCATCCTCGGTTGCCGCAAATGCATCCCCCTGCTCCTTGAATTCATCAAGAAGAAACGTCTGCGCGTTGCGGTATCCCATAATCGTCTGAAACTCTGCCGCTCCCGAAGCCTTCATCTCCTTCGCGAGCTGCAGCATCGGCGGAACTCCGATTCCTCCGCCGATCAGGAACGCTTTCTTGCCCGGCTCTACGGTGAATCCGTTACCGAGTGGTCCCATAATCTTGATCGTATCTCCGGCTTCCAGCTTTGAGAACTCTTCCGTTCCAGTCTTCTCTCCGGTCACACGATAGACAAGACGAAGTGTTCCCGCCTCGCGGTCGATGCCACACAAACTGATTGGACGCGGAAGAAGCTTGCTCGCATCATTGCTGTATACCGATACAAACTGTCCCGCCTTTGCATGCGCAGCAATCTCCTTCGTCTGTAAAACCAGATCAAAGATGCCGTCTGCAATCTGCTTCTGTGAGACAACCGTTACATTTTCCTGAAATTTTTCACTCATGTTATTCTCCACGCAAATCATGACTGCCTGCGCAGCCTCAATTTGTCAAAATCTATTTTTCAAAATTGAAACACCATTTTTATCTTTACTTGGTTGCAAGCGCTCCTGCAATATCTGCGATCATATCCTGTACTGCAAGTCTGGATGCGTCCGCAAAGTTCTCCGGTGTGATGCCCTGTTCCTTGTACTTATCCTGCTTGTAAGCTGCGATAATTCCGCGGGAAGAATTGATGATTGCTCCGAGTCCGTCTTCGTTGAAGAAATGAACAAGATCCTTGCCCTGTCCGCCTTGTGCACCGTAACCTGGTACAAGAATGAAGGACTTCGGCATAATCTTACGAAGGATCTTACCCTGCTCCGGATAAGTTGCTCCGACAACTGCTCCGACATAACTGTAGGAATCTCCCATACAGTCTGCGCCCCACTCGGCAACCTTCTCACCAACGATCTCATACAGCGGACGTCCGTCGATCAGACGATCCTGGAACTCTCCGCTGGACGGATTGGAAGTCTTAACAAGAATGAAGATACCCTTCTTCTCTTCCTTACATACATCAACGAAAGGCTTGATTCCGTCGGTTCCAAGGTATGGATTCACGGTTGCGAAATCCTCGTTAAATGTCGAATAACTCTTGCTTCCGATCTGTACTTTACCGAGATGTCCGGTTGCATAGGCTGCGGATGTGGATCCGATGTCTCCACGCTTTACATCACCAATGACAATTAGATCCTTCTCATGACAGTAATCAACCGTCTTCTGGAATGCCTTCACACCCTCGATACCGAACTGCTCATACATCGCAATCTGTGGCTTTACTGCCGGGATCAGATCATAGGTTGCATCTACGATTGCTTTATTATACTGCCAGATAGCCTCCGCTGCACCAGCCGGTGTCTCACCGAACTCTGCGAAAGCAGCTTTCTGGATATGCTCCGGTACATAGGAAAGCATTGGATCGAGTCCAACGACGATCGGTGCATTTGTCTTCTTAATTTTGTCTACTAATTTGTTAATCATGGTATTTCCTTTCTGTCTCTTCTTATATGAAATACGATTCATTTTCTAACATGAATCCATCTTCATCCATCCATTCTTCTGTAATCAGGTGTTCACCCTTGTCTTTTATCAAGCTTAGGTTTAACATTCTCCATAAACAACGTTTCCATCACAGATGGTTACTTTCACACGTCCGGTGACTTCTCTTCCGTCAAACGGTGTATTTCTTCCCTTGGAAGCAAATGTATTCTTGTCAATCTTGTAAGTCTCCTTCGGATCGAAGATCACAACATCCGCTTTCTTGCCTTTCTGGATATCTCCCTTGTCAATACCGATAATTTGGGCAGGATTATAACTCATCTTCTCCACCATCTGCATCGGTGTCAGGTATCCTCCGAGAACAAGTTCCGTATAGGTCAGGCATGCAGCCGTCTCAAGGCCGACGATGCCAAACGGTGCCTTCTTCATAGAAGTGTTCTTATCGTCGAATGTATGTGGCGCATGGTCGGTTGAGATAACATCCATAATGTTATCCCGAAGTCCTTCCTTCAGCGCTTCGACATCCTTCTTCGTACGAAGTGGCGGATTCATCTTGTAATTCGTATCCGCATCCGTCTCATGTGGAATCAGGATTCCATTCTCGATCTGCGGAACAAACTTCTTGATATCATCGGAGGTCAGTGTGAAATGATGCGGACATACTTCCGCGCTCACCTTAAGTCCCTCTTCCTTGGCAAGCTTGACCATCTTGACAGAATCTTCTGTCGAACAGTGGCACAGATGAAGCTGCGCTCCGGTCTCCTTGCTGAGTACGATATCTCTGGCAATAATGACATCCTCAACGGAATTTGTGATTCCCGGCATGCCAAGTTCCTTTGCTTTCTCATCCGCGTTCATAACACCACCGTGTACCATATTGATATCTTCGCAATGCGCCAGAACCGGAATTCCATACTTGGCAGCCTCGAGCATACCCTCTCGATAAATTTCCGCATTCATAACAGACTTTCCATCCTCGCTGATCGCCGGGATTCCGGCTTCCACCATTCCCTTGATATCCGCAAGTTGCTGTCCCTTCTGTCCCTTCGTGACCGCGCCGACCTGCAATACATGAATGCAATGTCCGCTCTCTGCCTTCTTATGCACATATTCTACAACATCCGCATTATCGACAACCGGCTTCGTATTCGGCATCGTAAGCACCGTCGTATATCCACCGTGTGCAGCTGCCGCCATACCTGTGAAGATATCTTCCTTCTGCTCAAATCCCGGATCACGAAAATGCACATGCATATCGATAAATCCAGGCATCACATAACATCCCTTTGCCTCGATCACACGATCTGTCTTGTCCTCCTTCAGATTCTTACCTATCTCTGCGATCTTGTCCTCTTCAATTCTGACATCCGCAACCTCATCCATCTTCGTTGCCGGATTGATCACATGACCGCCTTTAATCAATATACCCATCTGTTTCACCTTTCTCTATTCATAAATCATCACTTCGTCCGCGTTTTGACAGCGCCCGTCAGTTTACCCTCAATCGTATTGCCTCCGCTCGTCTTGTAAGCTCTCACTTTATAGTAGTAAGTCTTCTTTGAAGACAGATTCTTGTCCTGATACGAAGTCTTGGACGTTGTTGCAACCTTCTTATAAGTTCCGTTCTTACTCGTTGCGCGGTAGAGTTCGTAACCTTTCGCTCCTGAAACCTTTGTCCAGCTCAGCTTCACGGAATTCTTCTTACTTCCTGCATTCTTAACTTTCGCCACTTTGCCGATATTCGCACCGGACTTGTCCGTAAAAGCCTTAATGCACAGATTACCCGTCTCAAGATTGTACTCGGCCTCTTCCGCCAGATCATGCCATCTTCCATTCTGATATATGAAACTTTGATCATAATCAATATATGCATTCGTCTGGAAAAAGGTCCTTAATGTGGATCGTTCAATGTCAATACCAACACCTGATTTTCCAAGTTCTACCACAACTGCGTAATTGGTTCCCTTCTGTAACGAGACAGCCTTCTTAAGCGGGATCGTATAATTGCCCTCATAAGTCGTGGTTCCTTTTACCGTTGCTGCCAATATTCCGCTGCGCGGATTGGATCTGTCCGCAAGATTCGTGTAAATCTTGATTGTATACGGAACATTTGTAGCTTCATTGATTGCAAGTGACACAGCACGAAGCTGTTCATTTTCAGCACCTTGTGCCTGAAATACATTCGCGCAGACCGGTGTATTCCATGTCTTGGCAACCAACGCACATCCATCATACTGATAATTGAAATCATAATTATCGGCCGGTTCAAAATCAAGGATCCATGCGTCACCCTCAAGCCCCTTGTCATAATAGGAGATCCAGAAGTAACTCTTGTAATCATTACCGGTCTGATCCGACCAGCTGTTGCGCACCAGCCAGGCTCCGTTGCCCTCCGGCTGCGTCTTGAAATTTGTCGCCGGGAAATCATCATCCCAACCGACAATATTGACCGCATGATCCGCCGTACTCTCTGTCGGGCAGTAAAATGTTGCAACACTGTCCCCCGTGCGGTCATAGTAAGCAGTCGTATCATACCGTCCCAGACGCTGTCCTCTATAATAGGAAATTCCGGCTGCTCCATGCTCCATAATTTCTTTCTTTACATCCTGAGGCTGCTCATGAATATCTAAGATATAGACATTCTGAAGATGCGCCACATCCTTACTGAACGCATAAGAAGAATCCAGCACCTGGGTTGTCGCTGCCTTCTCATATGGCAGATCCGCCTCTGAAACCAATCCCTGCCACTGCAGCAATGCTCTTGTACAGAAATTCAGGTTCCCACCACTATCAAGATACCGAAACGTCTTTAACATATCCGCATAGGTCCCGCCGAACGGATCTTCTTCGTTATGATAAGTGTAATACGCCAGCTGCAGTTCACTGAGATCAATGCTCTTATTCGCAATCTTATTATCATGGATGAGATCAAATTCTGCGAGCCCAACCACAGAAAACGCCCAGCACGTATTATATTTTCCCTGATCTCTCGTACCCGGATATGTCTGTTGTAATACATCTACATCATATTGATACGCAGCGGGTATCGTCTCCGCCTCCGCACGCACCGCAGGTGCCGAAGCAATCGTAACAACCGAGATTGCTCCTATGAAGATTCTTGAAACCAATCGATTCATGTATTCTCCTGTTCCAACGCGTCTGAAATTCATTCATTATTTCTGTAGTTCCAGCCGTCTCACAAAACCTTCCCCCCACGGTCTGACTTCAGACCGCGAACTTATAGATATTATAGAGTGCGAACGCCTCTACTGTCAACCAGACACGACAAAAGACAGAGACAAAATCCCCTCCCTTGAATTTTGCCTCTGTCTTTGCTTGCAACTTATTTGGCAGCGATCACATCTGCCATATCATAATGTCCGGCACCTTTGCCATGTAAGAACTTTGCAGCCTCGACTGCACCTTTGGCAAATACTGCCTTGGAATATGCAGTATGCTTAAACTCGATAACCTCATCCTGTCCGGCAAAAATGACTTCATGCTCGCCGACGATGTTACCGCCACGTACAGCGGAGATACCGATCTCATACGGATCTCTCTTCTTTCTCTCCTGGCTTCTGTCATACTTGTAAGTATATGCCTCGTCCAAAGCCTCATTCATGGAATCCGCAAGTGCAAGTGCGGTACCGCTCGGAGCATCTAACTTCTGATTGTGATGCTTCTCAACAATCTCCATATCAAAGCCTGCCGGTGCAAATACGGTCGCTGCTTTCTTCAGAAGCTCCATCAATGTATTGATACCGAGAGACATATTCGCTGACTTTAAGATTGCAACCTTCTCATATGCCCTCTCTACCTTGTCCAACTGTTCCTCCGACAAGCCTGTCGTACACAGTACAACCGGAATCTGCTTCTCCACGCAGTGATCAATCAGCGCATCCACTGCCTTCGCATTGGAAAAATCGATAATTACATCTGCCTCAACGTCACAATCCGCGAGACTTTTGAATACCGGATAATCGTTCTTGATTCCGTCATATGTGTCAATTCCTGCCACGATCTCGATGTCCGGATCCTGTGCACAGATGCCTGTGATGCACTGTCCCATCTTACCGTTGCAGCCATTCATAATTGCTCTTGTCATCTATCTTATGTCCTTTCCTACTTAATTATGTAAAAGTCTCCACAACATTCGCAAAAATCACTTTGAATTTAGAGGATGCCGTACGCCTTCATAACCTTAGCAAGCTTCGCTGCGTTTGCCTCACTCATCTCACACAACGGGCTGCGGAGCGGTCCGACTTCCTTGCCCATCAGATTTAATGCTTTCTTGACAGGGATTGGATTTACTTCTGAGAATAATGCATCCACAAGCGGAAGACCCTCTCTCTGGATCTGTCTTGCTGTCTCAATATCTCCCTTAAAGAAGCTGTCACACATCTGGTGAACCTTAGCAGGTGCCACATTGCTCCATACAGAGATGACACCGATTGCACCGATGGACATAAGCGGAACAACAAGTCCGTCTTCTCCAGAATACATATCAATCTTGCCATCTGTTAAGTACATCGTCTGGGAAGCCTGTGCAAGATTGCCGGTTGCCTCCTTTAATCCGACGATGTTCTCCTTGGTCTTAAACAACTCTGCAACGGTCTCCGGAAGAAGATTGCATCCGGTTCTTCCCGGAACATTGTACATGATGATCGGGCACTTCGTGTTGTCCGCGATCTGTGAGTAATGTCCGATCAGTCCCTGCTGGGTTGCCTTATTATAATAAGGAGTTACGATCAGAAGTCCGTCAACGCCTGCTTCCTCTGCTTCCTGTGATAACTGGATTGCAGTACGTGTACAGTTTGAACCGGTTCCGGCAACGACCGGAATACGGTGCTTTGTGAACTCAACCGCTGCCTTAATGACATCGTGGTGCTCCTCCATCGTAAGTGTAGAGCTCTCTCCGGTCGTTCCGGCAATCACGATCGCGTCAGTTCCTGCTGCGATCTGCTCATTGATCATCTCCTCTAATTTGTCATAATTTACATCCTGATTGTCTTTCATCGGTGTTACGATTGCAACACCGGCTCCCTTGAATATAGCCACTTTGTTCTCCTTTCATCAAAAAAACCAGCCCGAAACGAGCTGGCCAATCTACAAAATAAATTGTATGTCATAGATCTGATAGCTCTCCAACTCACTCGGCAACCGCTCACGCAGTCACAGTTGACAGTCATACGGATCTTATCCCTATGCCCAGAAAATGGAACGCAGCTTCCATTCCCTTCGGCGTTCATCCCTTTCACCTGCATTCTCCTGTGCCTGCCACATCCTGCAGATTACTCTTAACTCACGCGACCTCTACCATTATATTATGTGTTGACCTTGATATAAGTCAACATATATGTTCTATTTTTGATAATAGCATGTGACATCCTATTCGTCAATGCTTATTTTTCCGGTGCAATGTTATAAATCTCATCTGCATACTCACGAATGCTGTCATCCAGCACACGTCCCGTGCAGACTAACGTCATATTCTCCGGCTTGTTTTCAAACAATTCCTTCAGTTCCTCCGGTGTAATGACTTTCTCATCCATAATTCCAAGAACTTCGTCGAGAACCAGCATATCACATGCTTCTGTCGTCACGACCTTCTTGCTGTAATTGAATCCATTGCGCAGGTTCATAATCTCTTCCTGCTTTGCACTCTCCGGTAGTTCCTCAAAACACTCATCCGACTTTGCAAACCGGAACACTTTAATCTCCGGCTCCAGCCGATTTAAGAAAGCCAGCTCATTCTCATCCTTCCCCTTCAAAAACTGGATGATAATCACGCTCTTGCCTTCACTTGCAACATGGATTGCGTTGCCGATTGCGGCGGTGGATTTACCATGGCCTTCTCCATAATAAATCTGTATCACACCTTCACTCATAATAGCCTCCTTAAGAACCCACTGATGCTAGATTCTCTCAAACACGATTCATGAATCTTATGTAACATACCACAATCCGTCCAAAATATCAAGTCCGCAGCACCTTTTACCCATGCCTCTACTCCAGGAATTCGATCTTGCTCACAGACACTTCATATGCGACACGCTGCTCAACCTCTGTCTCACTCAGCTTTTTGACATACTCTCTGCTTTGGATTCTGCCCCAGATCTGCACGTGTGCGCCCACCTCAAAGCTTGCCGCAAAACGCGCGTTCCTTCCCCAGCAGATACACGGAATGTAATCTGATTTGCCATAAGAACGATTGACTGCGACGAGTAGATCGGCGATTTCTCTTCCGAGCGGTGTCTTGCGGTACACGGACTCTTTGCAGATGAATCCGTCCAGAAAGATTTCATTCGTTGCCGCCTCTTCGTCTTCTGATGCCTGTTCCACCAGTTCGAACTCTCTTGCGAAGACGGACAGCACTAGACGGTTCTTGTGCTCCTCGTGACGGTTAAACGAGCGGAACTGCCCCGTCACATACACATTCTGTCCCTGATAATTCCCGCTTACGTCCACCAGACGTTCCGACACCATAACGGGTATGTAATCTACGAAATTGGACAACCGGTTGACGGACACTTCTACCATATAAAAGCCCTCTCCGTACACCTCGTGACTGAACACAAAGTCCGATACAATTTCTCCCATAATAGTTACCTGATTGTTTTCAAACATTTTATCTGCCATGAATTTGCTCCCTTCCTTTTGTGGAAATATTTGTTAGGACTCCGTTTTACCATTTTGGCATTGTTAGAAATCATCAAAGCATGTCGATAAGCGAAACGAAAAATATGCAAAACTCTTAAAACCTTGAAAAAACCTTGTCAAAATGCGCATGTGTGCTATAATGTATCGAGTTGATGTACGCGCGTAGTTTCTATATATATGGCGCGTTCATTTTATGCCATAGTGCAGCACAAAGAAACTACTTGTCGCTTTCTGGCGGCAAGAAACTTACTCTATAAAAGAAGGTAAAATATGATTACAACAAGAGATGATATTCGTAATATTGCAATTATTGCCCATGTCGATCACGGTAAAACAACACTCGTTGATGAGCTTCTGAAACAAAGCGGTGTGTTCCGTGAGAACCAGGAAGTGCAGGAGCGTGTCATGGACTCGAACGATATCGAGCGTGAGCGTGGAATCACAATTCTTTCCAAGAATACTGCTGTCTTCTACAAGGACACCAAGATCAACATTATCGATACCCCTGGACACGCAGACTTCGGTGGCGAGGTTGAGCGAGTTCTTAAGATGGTAAACGGCGTTGTTCTCGTGGTTGATGCTTTTGAGGGCACAATGCCCCAGACCAAGTTCGTTCTTATGAAGGCTTTGGCTTTAAATCTCCCGGTTATCGTCTGCATCAACAAGATTGACCGTCCGGAAGCAAGACCGGAGGAGGTTATCGATGAAGTATTAGAGCTGTTCATGGATCTGGACGCTTCAGACGAGCAGCTTGACTGCCCGTTCATCTACGCATCCGCAAGAGACGGATACGCAATGTACAATCTCGACGATGAGAAGAAGGATATGACTCCTCTCTTCGAGACAATTGTGAATTACATTCCGGCACCAACCGGTGACCCGGATGCCAATACACAGGTTCTGATCAGTACGATCGATTACAATGAGTATGTCGGACGTATCGGTATCGGTAAAGTCGATAACGGAAGCCTTAAGGTCAATCAGGAAGCTGTCGTTGTCAACCATCATGATCCGGACAAGTTAGAGAAGGTTCGTATCAGCAAGTTATACGAGTTCGATGGATTGAATAAAGTCGATGTTGCAGAGGCCAAGATTGGTTCAATCGTAGCAATTTCCGGTATCGCTGACATCCACATCGGAGATACGATCTGTGCACCGGAGAATCCACAGGCGATTCCGTTCCAGAAGATTTCCGAGCCGACAATCTCTATGAACTTCATCGTCAATGACAGTCCTCTTGCCGGACAGGAAGGTAAGTACGTAACTTCCCGTCACATCCGTGACCGCCTTTTCCGCGAGCTCAACACCGATGTATCCCTCCGTGTTGAGGAGACAGACAGCCCGGACAGCTTAAAGGTTTCCGGTCGTGGAGAGCTTCACTTATCTGTATTGATTGAGAACATGCGCCGTGAGGGTTACGAGTTCGCAGTCAGCAAGGCAGAGGTTCTCTACCACTACGATGAAAACGGCAAGAAGCTTGAGCCAATGGAGCTTGCTTATGTCGATGTACCGGATGAATTCACCGGAGCCGTCATCTCCAAGCTGCAGCAGCGTAAAGGTGAACTTCAAAATATGGGTTCCATCGCCGGTGGCTACACAAGACTTGAGTTCAAGATTCCATCCCGTGGACTGATCGGATATCGTGGCGAGTTCATGACCGATACCAAGGGTAACGGAATTATCAATACCATCTTCGATGGTTACGAGCCGTTCCGCGGCGAGATCGCATACCGTTCAACCGGATCTCTGATCGCTTTCGAGACCGGTGAATCCGTAACTTACGGTCTCTTCTCCGCACAGGAGCGTGGTACTCTCTTCATCGGACCTGGCGAAAAGGTTTACTCCGGTATGATCATCGGACAGAGTGCCAAGGCTGAGGACATCGAGCTGAACGTATGCAAGAAGAAGCATCTGACCAATACACGTTCTTCTTCTGCTGACGAAGCACTTACACTGGTTCCACCTCGTAAGCTGAGCCTTGAGCAGGCGCTTGATTTCATCGATACCGACGAGCTTCTTGAGGTTACGCCGGAAAGTCTTCGTATCCGTAAGAGAATTCTGGATCCGACGCTGAGAAAGAGAGCATCGATTGCACGTAAGAACGCAATGAAGTAAATTCGGGTTTGCCGCGCTCAGATTAGATTCAAACGGACGATACCGGATATAAGATATTCTACGAAAATTAGCAATAATTTTGTCCATGGTCGACGGACTTGGAATAATTTCAATGACTAGAGTTTTTGAAAGTTACGGCATCGAACCATACATTTATTTTGTTCAGGAAAATTTGCAAGTTAACTTCACCAACGATTTTGGATAGTTGGCTGAGATATGCGCTATTATCGATAGATAATGGAACGGTGAAGCAGTTGCAAATTTGTCCTTCAAAAATAAGTATGGCTCCGATACCTGTAGCATGAAAGTGTTCGTCATTGAAATCATCCAAAGTCCTGTTGGTTGGATAAAACTACTGCTAATTTTCTTTTTTACTTATAGCCAAAAACACTTGAGCTATACAAATAGACACATTTAAATCCACATAAAACAAATCATGCGCAGCGAAATCCTACGAAACATTGTAGAATAACGCTGCGCGTCATTTTATTTTTAGTCCCTATTTACATTTGTGTGTCTGATGTATCAACAGTATAATTATACATTTCACGAATTGCGTATGCAATTAGAAAATCAAGTAGTCCAAATTCCATAAAATGAAATTTTAGGGCAAATTACAGACATTGGCTTGGCTGTAGTATTTTTAAACAACGTGTGTTAGACTACTGTTATACAAATCGTAATTTTCATGATTGTGGAGGAGAATATGGCACAACAGAATATATATGATAATGAAATATTCTTTGAGGGATATAAAAAGATTAGAGATAACAAAATAAATGCCAATAACTTATTTGAAATACCTGCATTGTTTTCTATGTTGCCAGATTTAAAAAATAAAAAAGTATTAGATTTGGGATGTGGATTTGGAGAACATTGCAAACGATTTATTGAGTGTGGAGCAAAAAAGGTAGTTGGGATTGATATATCCGAAAAGATGTTAGAGGTTGCCAGAAATGAAAATAGTGACCCAAATATAATTTACATCAATATGCCTATGGAAAAGATTGCAGAATTAAATGAACAATTTGATATAGTAGTTAGTTCGTTAGCGTTCCATTATGTTGAAGATTTTGAGGGAGTAGTTAGCGACATTTACAATATGCTTGATACAGAAGGAATATTTCTTTATTCACAAGAGAATCCATTATGCACTTGCCATTCTGGAGGTAACAGATGGACAAGAGACGAACAAGGTAATAAGATACATCTTAATCTTGCGAATTATGGTATCGAGGGAGAAAGAGAGTCAGTATGGTTTGTTGATAATGTAAAAAAATACCATAGAACTTTCTCAACAATCATAAACACATTAATTAATGCAGGATTTTCGATAGAAAGAATGATTGAACCATTACCAACAGATGAAATACTTGAACAATATCCAGATTACAAGGATTTGTTTCATAAGCCAGATTTCTTATTACTAAGAGTAAAGAAGTGAAAATTCCAGTTTGTCAATTACAGGTGACATTGAAAGAGTCAGCCCATTCAAGG
>SAMEA104315423__coassemble_1743_pt1 | contig 46751 bp, 39 predicted proteins | sample SAMEA104315423__metabat2_low_PE_012 | metagenome-assembled genome bin SAMEA104315423 (sample SAMEA104315423) | gut metagenome | biome: Monkey gut; feature: monkey-associated habitat; material: faeces | place: China | collected 2013 | reverse complement strand
CATAGAAACGAGTATTTGGATGTATAGACCCCGCATTTGAACTGTGCCGGGGCGAAGAAGCGAATATTTGAATGAATAGTCCCCGCTTCTAAGCTTCACCGGGGCGAGAAAGCAAATATTTGAATGAATAGTCCCCGTTTCTAAGCTTCACCGGGGTCAAGAAGCAAATATTTACATATCTTCGCCCCAGCTCAAAATTTTCAAGACATAGAGAATAACATTTCCAACGTTTATTTAAGTGAAGTCTTGCCTACCAAGACACCACAATCCTTATTCCGCTTGTTCGCTACGAATCTGCATAAAATGAGTCCTGTCAAGGTTGCGCAGCACCGAAGGCTACCTTGACAGGACTCATTATGCAGATTTTATATTTTAAGCGGAATAAGGATTAAGAGTTTAACTCTATAAAACTATGGGCTTCCCTCCTACTACTGCGCAAATTTTTGACGCGAATCAGATTTTCGTTTTTCAATTACACAGATACCGGATCTGTAGGTAAAAAAGAAAATTAGCAGGGATTTGTCCAATCAATAGGAAGCGGGATTTTTATGACGTATTCTGCCAACATACAACAATTCGGGACAATACTTCATTTTCAGGACAAATCGGCAACTGCTTCGAGGTTCCATTCTGTTGGCTAATAGCGTTATAGAAACGAATTGTAGCTTTCTATCTGAAATCAAGCTCGAAGTTGACTTGCTGATTTTCCTGAAAATTAATGTATGTCACGGATAGTGTCATGCTTCCAATATCTTACGTCATAGAAAATCCCACTTCCGTCAATTATAAACAAACCACTGCTAATTCTCGTGAAATACCTTATATCCGGTATCGCCCGTTTGAATCTAATCTGAGCGTGGCAAACACGAATTTGCGGTCATGTATAAGTGGGGCGGAATGGATATATAAGCGTATCTAATGATAGAGAAAATGTACACAAAAATACTAATAAATAAAGCTTTTTTTTCTATGTGCACAAAGTCGTCCGCGTGTCCCAAATTCATTGACTTTCCAAATCCCACTGTATTATAATTTTGATAGTCGGTTGAAGAAGCGTCTGCAGAAATGAATGCGATTCAGACGCCTGAAATGCTGACAATACTAAGTATAACCGTGGATGCAGTCGATGCGAAGCGGAGTAAAGAAAATTCGAAAGCATAGGATGGAGGACATAAGAACATGCAGGAATTTAAACCGTTCAAAGAAGGTAAAGTAAGAGAAGTATATGATAACGGAGACAGTCTGATTATCGTAGCAACTGACCGTATTTCAGCATTTGATAACATCTTGAAGAACAAGATTACAGACAAGGGTGCGATTCTGACCCAGATGTCCAAGTTCTGGTTTGATTTCACTAAGGATGTGGTTCCAAACCATATGCTTTCTGTTGATGTAAAAGATATGCCGGAGTTCTTCCAGCAGGAGCGTTTTGATGGCAACAGTATGATGTGCAAGAAGCTTGAGATGCTTCCAATCGAGTGTATCGTTCGTGGATATATTACAGGAAGTGGCTGGGCAAGCTACAAGGAGAATGGAACCGTCTGCGGCATCAAGCTTCCGGAAGGACTGGTTGAGTCTGACAAGCTGCCTGAGCCAATCTACACACCTAGTACGAAAGCGGATCTTGGTGATCATGATGAGAACATCTCATTCGAGCAGTCCGTAGAAGTGCTTGAGAAGATCTATCCTGGCAAGGGACTGGATTATGCAACACAGATCAAGGATTGCACGATCGCTTTATATAAGAAATGTGCAGAGTATGCATTAAGTAAAGGCATCATTATTGCAGATACCAAGTTTGAGTTTGGTTTAGATGAGAACGGCAAGGTTGTATTAGGCGATGAGATGCTGACACCGGACAGTTCAAGATTCTGGCCACTCGAGGGATACAAGCCTGGACAGGGACAGCCTTCCTTCGACAAGCAGTATGTAAGAGACTGGCTGAAAGCAAATCCGGACAATGATTTCTTACTTCCGGAGGAAGTTGTGACCAAGACGGTTGATAAGTACAAGGAAGCTTACGAGCTTTTGACCGGAACGCCTTTTACAAGATAAACTTACAGTTGGAGACTTAGAATGAATCAGAATAAATGTTTTGACAGCACCTACGAAGAGGATGTATTGCATGAGGAGTGCGGCGTCTTCGGAATGTATGACTTTGATGGCGATGATGTAGCGTCTTCCATCTATTATGGATTGTTTGCATTGCAGCATCGTGGTCAGGAGAGCTGCGGTATCGCAGTCAGTGATACGAACGGACCGAAAGGAAAGGTCTTATCCTACAAAGGAATGGGACTGGTCAATGAAGTGTTTACACCGGATCACTTAGAGGAGATGAAGGGTGACATCGGCGTCGGTCATGTACGTTATTCGACAGCCGGTTCTTCAACAAGAGAGAACGCGCAGCCGCTCGTACTTAATTATGTGAAGGGAACGCTCGCTTTGGCACACAATGGTAATCTGATCAATGCCAATGAGCTGAGACATGATCTTGAGTATACCGGAGCCATCTTCCAGACAACGATCGATTCCGAGGTGATCGCGTACCATATCGCGCGCGAGAGACTGAATTCCAAGACCGCTGAGGAAGCCGTACGCAGAGCCTGCCAGAAGTTAAAAGGCGCATATGCGCTGGTCGTATCCAGCCCACGTAAGCTGATTGCAGCGAGAGATCCGTTTGGATTTAAGCCACTTTGCATCGGAAAACGCGATAATGCTTATATTGTGACGTCTGAGACTTGTGCGTTAGACACGATCGGTGCTGAGTTCATCCGTGACGTTCGTCCGGGTGAGGTCGTTACCATTACAAGAGAGAAAGGCATCGAGTCGGATATGACGATGGCACTTCCAAAGGAACAGGAAGCACGATGCATTTTCGAATATATTTATTTCGCAAGACCGGACAGTCATATCGACGGACAAAGCGTCTATGCGAGCCGCATTCAGGCGGGACGTTTTCTTGCGCAGGATTCCCCGGTCGAGGCGGATCTTGTAACGGGTGTGCCGGAATCTGGAAATGCAGCAGCACTTGGCTATTCATTGGAATCCGGTATTCCGTATGGAACCGCTTTCGTCAAGAACGGATACGTTGGAAGAACGTTCATTAAGCCGAAGCAGAGCAGCAGAGAATCGAGTGTACAGGTGAAGCTGAATGTGCTCCGCGAGGCTGTGGCAGGTAAGAGAGTTATCATGATCGATGATTCGATCGTGCGCGGAACGACATCCGATCGTATTGTCCGTATGTTAAGAGATGCAGGTGCGACAGAAGTGCATGTGAGAATCAGTTCGCCGCCATTCCTGTGGCCTTGCTATTTCGGAACGGATATTCCGGCAAGAGAGCAGCTGATCGCATACAATCGTACGATTGAGGATATCCGCAATATCATCGGTGCGGATTCGCTCGGATATCTTGGCATTGACCGTCTCTCACAGATGGTGGGAGGTCTGCCGATCTGTACGGGATGTTTTACCGGGAAATACCCGATGGAGCCGCCGAAGGAGGACATCCGCGGTGAATATTACGACAAGGAAATTGATCTTGAGCGCAAGATGAGCCGTTCGTAAGACAAAGTTTTAGCGTTATATAAGGAGACAATATATGAGTACAGACAGATATACAAGTCCGCTTTCCGAGCGTTATGCAAGTAAGGAAATGCAGTACATTTTCTCACAGGATATGAAGTTCTCTACCTGGAGAAAGCTTTGGATCGCTTTGGCAGAGACAGAGATGGAGTTAGGACTTTCCGAGAATGGTAAGCCAGTCATCACACAGGAGCAGATCGATGAGCTTAAGGCACATGTGAATGATATCAATTATGATGTTGCCAAGGAGCGTGAGAAGCTGGTCCGCCACGATGTTATGAGCCATGTATATGCATACGGACAGCAGTGTCCGAAGGCTGCAGGTATCATCCACCTCGGAGCAACTTCCTGCTACGTTGGTGACAATACGGATATTATCGTAATGAATGAGGCTTTAAAGCTTGTGCATAAGAAGCTTGTCAGTGTGATCGCTGAGCTTGCAAATTTTGCTGAGAAATATAAGGATCAGCCGACACTTGCTTTCACCCATTTCCAGCCGGCGCAGCCGACTACCGTTGGTAAGAGAGCAACGCTTTGGACACAGGAATTCCTGATGGATCTTGAGGATCTTGAGTATGTACAGAGTACATTAAAGCTTCTCGGTTCGAAGGGAACGACCGGAACCCAGGCCAGCTTCTTAGAGTTATTCGATGGAGATCAGGAGACGATTGACAAGATTGATCCGATGATCGCAGAGAAGATGGGATTCAAGGCATGCTATCCGGTATCCGGACAGACCTATTCCAGAAAAGTCGATACAAGAGTATTGAACGTCTTAGCAGGCATTGCAGCCAGCGCACATAAGATGTCAAATGATATCCGCCTTCTTCAGCATCTGAAGGAAGTGGAGGAGCCTTTCGAGAAGAACCAGATCGGATCTTCTGCTATGGCTTACAAGCGTAATCCTATGAGAAGTGAGCGTATTGCTTCCCTGTCGCGTTATGTGATGGTGGATGCTTTAAATCCGGCAATCACATCAGCAACCCAGTGGTTCGAGAGAACGCTTGATGATTCTGCAAACAAGAGATTATCTGTACCGGAAGGATTCCTCGCAATTGACGGAATTCTTGATCTGTGCTTAAACGTTGTGGATGGACTCGTTGTATATCCGAAGGTTATCTACAAGCATTTTATGGCAGAGATTCCGTTTATGGCAACCGAGAACATTATGATGGATGCTGTAAAGCAGGGTGGAAACCGTCAGGAACTCCATGAGAAGATCCGTCAGCTTTCTATGGAAGCAGGTAAGACGGTCAAGGAAGAAGGCAAGGACAACAATCTTGTTGATCTGATCGCCGCAGATCCTGCATTCGGTCTGACAAAGGAGCAGATTGAGGCAAACTTAAAGCCTGAACTGTATGTCGGACGTGCTCCTCGTCAGGTAGAGGTATTCCTGCGTGATGTCGTTCGCCCGATCCTTGATGACAACAAAGAAGAACTCGGTGTAAAGGCAGAGATAAACGTATAAAAGTGTATAAAGCAGCCTCCCCTGGTTATGCTATTAGCAAAAAAGGGAGGCTGTTTTTATGTCTTTAGAAATTAAAATTACTGAGGTTCACGGAAGACAAATCTTAGATTCGCGCGGCAATCCGACTGTTGAGGTAGAAGTGACGGCGCAGAGGGAGGACAACGGGATAAAATTTACCGGACGGGAATCTGTGCCATCCGGAGCGAGCACCGGACGATTTGAAGCAATTGAGCTTCGAGACGGGGCATCGGAATATTTTGGACTCGGTGTACAGAAAGTGGTAGAACATATTAACGGAAGAATCAGGAATGAACTTCTTGGCATGAATGTGCTGGAACAGACACAGATTGATCGCAGGATCGTGGAACTGGATGGAACCGATAATAAAGGAAATCTGGGAGCGAACGCGTTGCTTGGTGTCTCACTTGCCTGCGCGAGGTGTGCAGCGAATGCGCTTGATCTGCCACTGTATCGCTACCTTGGTGGAACGAATGCGAAGCGCTGGCCGATGCCGACGATGAATGTGATCAACGGTGGTGTGCACGCGAAGAATGCGTTGGATTTTCAGGAGTTCATGATTGTGCCGGTAGGAGCGGATTCGTTCGAACAGGCACTGCGCATGGGCGCGGAGGTCTACCATTTCTTAAGACAGATCCTGCATGAAGACGGCATGCTGACTGCGGTGGGAGATGAAGGCGGCTTTGCACCGGATTTCAAGGATGCGAGGGAAGTCTTTTCTTATCTGTCACGTGCAGCGGAGAAGGCCGGTTATATGGTGGGAAGCGATATTGCATTTGCGATGGACGCAGCAGCATCGGAATTGTACAGTGATGAGGATGGGATGTATCATTTCCCGGGGGAAACGCGTGAGAGAGAGGGATATGTTGCGGATGGTCAGAGGGCAGAGAAGAATGATGATAGTGGGGTGAATGTTAAAAGGAACGCAAAAGCAGGTGTAAGCGGAGAAATCATACGCAGCGCACAGGAGATGATCGCACTCTACGAGGATCTGATTCATGAATTCCCACTCATATCGATTGAGGATGGTCTGGATGAGAACGATTGGGACGGCTGGCAGGAGATGACGAAACGCCTTGGCTCAGAAGTGCTTCTGGTCGGGGATGATCTGTTTGTGACGAATGTGAAGCGGATTCATTGCGGACTTGACCTTGGTGTGGCGAATGCGGTATTGATCAAGGTAAACCAGATCGGAACGCTCACAGAGGCGATGGATGCGATCGAACTGGCACAAAAAAGTGGATACAAGGCGGTCATCTCGCATCGTTCCGGTGAGACGGAGGATGCGTTTATCGCTGACCTTGCAGTCGCTGTCAATGCAGGCTGGATCAAGACGGGCGCTCCTTGCAGAGGTGAGCGCACCGCAAAGTATAACCAGCTGCTTCGTATTACAGAGAATCTTGTGTAAAATAAAAAGCTACGTTACTTCGCACCTGTAAGTTGCTCGAAGCAGCGTAGCTTTCCGTGTCCGTGCTGATCTCTCGCTGGGATACGATGCCTTTTTCGTGGCGATGAAGAAACTCAAGCGGATCCTCGAGCGTGATAATGTGATCCTCGCGCTCGTGGTTGATCCGGTCAATGAGGCAGGCGAGTGTTGTGGACTTACCGCTTCCGGCAGGTCCGGTCACAAGGACCATGCCGCGTCTGGAGTCTGCGAGATTCATGACGGCATCCGGGATGTGCAGCTCACTCGGTTGCGGGAGTGTGAAGGAAATCACACGGATGACAGCAGAGTACGAGCCACGCTGCTTAAACGTGCTGACACGAAATCTTGACACACCGGGAATTGCAAAGGAGAAATTATCATCACCAGTCTTGTCAAAATTGGTTGTGTATTTGCTGTTCTCACTGGTAAAGTTCTTCGGAGATTTACTTGAGGAAGCAAAGGTTGGATCCATGAGCTCCCAGTTTTTACCGTCGAATTCGATGATTCCGTTCACCCAGCCGGTTTCTTTGGTGTAGATGCTGATCCATGCGTGGTAGACATCTCCCATATAGCCGACTTCAAGACGCGTCGGAATCCGCTGACTGCGAAGCATCGCGGCTGCCGGAAGAGGCGGTATCCTCTGTGCCGGAAGGCTTTGGATCGGGAGCGGGTGCATTTGATCCGCTGCTGCATGCACAAAGTGTGAGGCACAGACTGACCAGAACAGAAAGCAGCCATCTGTTTCGATGTCTGGTTCGCATGATTTACTCCTGAATTTGTGGAATTAATTTCATAATTCTATTATAATGTATTCTCGTCTAAATGAAAATAAAAATGATAATAAAATATGGAAGAATCATACAAAAAATCATACAAAAAAGCAAAAAGAAGTTGAAATGATGTCTAGGATATGCTATACTCGATTAGTCGTGAGTTTAGAATCTAGGAGGTGGAAATCGTGACCGTTTTAAATACGATTTTAACAGTAGTATTTATTATACTGAGTATTGTCATTACAGTAATTATCTTAATGCAGGAAGGTAAGTCTGCAGGACTTGGCGCAATTGCCGGAGCAGCAGAGACTTATTGGGGTAAGAATAAGGGACGTTCTATGGAAGGAATGCTTGTGAAGCTTACAAGAGTAGCAGTAATCCTTTTCCTTGTACTTGCAATGGTACTGAATTTAGGAATCTGGTAAGATTAAGATGAGGCTGTCGGTGAGAATCGGCAGCCTTTTTTTATGCGGTGCAATGAACCCTGGATGGTTCTCAAAAATTGTGTCCCACATAGGTACTAGACGTAGGGATACAGCTTCTCGTGTATTGTCAAAGGAGTTTTGCAAGCGCATAATCATAATAAGGAAAGATACGAAGGAGAGGTGAAAATTATGTCGAATAAATATGAGCAGCGCAAGAAGATGATCTACGATTTTATGTGCGACAATATGTATGTGCCGATGAAGATCAAGGAGCTGGCAATTGTGCTCGGTGTCAAGAAGGAGCAGCGGCCGGAATTGGAAGCAATCCTTGCGGATCTGATGGCGGAGGGCAGGATTGAATGCTCGAAGCGGGGCAAGTACAGTAAATCCGAGATCAAGAAGATGACTGGAACCTTTACGGCACACCCGAAGGGCTTCGGTTTCGTGTCAGTGGAAGGAGAGACGGAGGACATCTTTATTCCGGAGTCGCAGGTAAATGGTGCGATGCATATGGATACGGTTGAGATCACAGTCTCTCCGGTAACGACCGGAAGACGGAGAGAGGGAACCGTTGTCAAGATTCTTGAGCGTGGTATGAAGCAGGTGGTCTGCACCTACGAACAGAGTAAGACGTTCGGCTTTGCCGTGCCGGACAATCCGAAGTTCGGTTCGGATATCTTTATTCCGCAGGAGCGCTCTAAGGGGGCAGTCAGTGGACATAAGGTAGTCGTTGAGGTGACAAGCTACGGTAAGAAAGACAGGAAGCCGGAGGGAAAAGTCGTTGAAATCCTTGGACATATCAATGATCCCGGGGTTGATATTCTCTCGCTTGTTCGCGCTTATGGGCTCCCGGTTGAATTTGACGAGAAAGTGTTAAAGCAGGTGGAGAATGTTGCCAAGCCGGTATCGGAAGCGGATATGGCAGGGCGCATGGATTTGCGTGACTGGCAGATGGTGACGATCGACGGCGAGGATGCCAAGGACCTTGATGATGCGGTCTCTGTCACGATGGACGGTGACAATTATATTCTTGGTGTGCATATCGCGGATGTATCGAACTATGTGCAGGAACACAGTGCCCTGGACGTGGAGGCGTTGAAACGTGGTACATCGGTCTATCTGGTGGACCGCGTGATCCCGATGCTGCCGCATGCTTTGTCCAATGGAATCTGTTCCTTGAATCAGGGGGAGAACCGGCTGGCGCTCAGCTGCATTATGACGATCAACCCGAAGGGGGAGATCATTGATCATACGATTGCGGAGACCGTGATCTGTGTGGATCGCAGGATGAGCTATACGCAGGTGAAGAATATCTTAGAAGCATATCATGCCGCAAATTCTCAAGATGCTTCTGTGGAGAAAGTGGATGGCAAACAGGATGATGCAGACAGAGAAACGGAAATCGTTTCAGATGTAAATGTGCGCAGGCAGCAGGAAGCACTCCTTGGTGAGTATGAGGCACTTGTGCCGATGTTTGTGCGGATGGAGAAGTTAGCTGGCATTTTGCGAGGAAAGCGCATGAAGCGGGGCTCGATTGACTTCGATTTCCCGGAGACGAAAGTGATTCTGGATGCGCAGGGGAATCCAATCGACATCAGACCGTATGACCGTAATGTGGCAACGAAGATCATCGAGGATTTTATGTTGGCAGCAAATGAGACGGTTGCTTCTGATTTCTATTGGAGAGAGCTTCCGTTCGTGTATCGTACGCATGAGAATCCGGATACGGAGAAGATCCAGAAACTTTCTACGTTCATCAACAATTTCGGTTATACGCTCCATATTGGTGCAGACGAGGTGCACCCGAAGGAGTTACAGAAATTATTGCAGAAGATTGATGGAACGAAAGAGGAAGCGCTCATCAGCAGGCTGACGCTGCGCTCAATGAAGCAGGCGCGGTATACGATCGACAATACCGGACATTTTGGTCTGGCAGCAGATTGTTACTGCCACTTTACGTCACCGATCCGCCGCTATCCGGATCTTCAGATCCACCGTATTATTAAAGAAAGTCTGAGGGGCAGATTGAACGAGAAGCGGATCGATCATTATGAACACATTCTGCCGGAGGTTGCGAAGCATTCCAGCGAGATGGAACGCCGCGCGGATGAGGCGGAACGTGAGACAGTCAAGCTTAAGAAGGTCCAGTATATGGAACAGCACATCGGCGAGGAGTTCGAGGGTGTGATCTCTGGTGTGACCGAGTGGGGCTTTTTCGTGGAATTGGAGAATACCGTGGAAGGTCTTGTGCGTGTGACGGAGTTGACCGATGATTTCTATCAGTATTATGAGGACACATATGAGCTGGTCGGCGAGGCTACGAACCGAAGGTATAAGCTGGGACAGAAGGTTCTGGTTCGTGTTGAACATTGTGACCGGATTATGCGCACAATCGATTTTGCTCTTGCGGGTGAAGAAGGCGAAAAATAAAGGAATTTGTCGGATTTTTTGTACAGATAATTATTTCGATTTGTGTGTTGATTTTTTAATCAAAATCATATATCCTATATGGTACAGATTGTGCATAAATCCGGAAAGGAGGATACCGGGATGGCGAAGGAAGCCAGAAAGTTAATAGCGAATAACAAGAAAGTCTATCATGATTATTTTCTTGAAGAGACGTTTGAAGCCGGTATCGCCCTGGCGGGGACGGAAGTGAAATCCATGCGCATGGGCAAGTGCAGTATTAAGGAGTCGTTCATCCATATCGAGGATGGAGAGGTGATTCTGTATGGTATGCATATCAGTCCGTACGAGAAGGGAAATATCTTTAACAAGGATCCTCTTCGCCCGCGCAAGCTTCTGATGCACAAGAAGGAAATCCAGAAGATGCTGGGCAAGATTGCGCAGAAGGGTTACACCATTGTTCCGGTGGAAGTCTATTTCAAAGGAAGCCTCGTGAAGGTTCAGGTTGCCTTGGCAAAAGGAAAGAAGCTGTATGATAAGCGTCAGGATATTGCTAAGAAGGATCAGAAGCGAGAGGCGGAGAGAGACTTTAAGGTGCGTAACCTGGGCTAGTAATGGTTTCGACGGGGCCCACAAGGTCCGGTGGACCTTGGCTTTGGGCGGACCGGAGCGAAGCGGAGACCGTGAAGCGTAGCTTCACGTACCCGCGGCAAAAAATTAAATCTGGGCTAGTAATGGTTTCGACGGGGTACGTGAAGCTGGAGAAGCGAGTCGTATGGCGATGCGTTAAATGGCCAAATTAAAATTAAACGCTGAAGATAATTTAGCATACGCTGCCTAGTTGCAGCAGTCTGACCTAGAGCACTCACACTTTAGGATCCAGGCTTCGACTATGTGAGAAACGACGCATGTTAAGCTTTGCGCATGCGGGCGTATTATGAAGCTACTGAAACCGGGAGGATGTTTGTTTTCGACCGGCAGAGGGAATGTTAAATAACAAACTACACTCGTAGAAGGACAGGGGATTGTGCTTCGGACACGGGTTCGACTCCCGTCTAGTCCACTAAAAAAGGTGCTTATTTAAGCACCTTTTTACTTTTTGTGTGAACTTTCGTGTGAACTTTCTTCGATAAATGAGTTGAAATAATCATCAATTTTCTGATCTACAGCGATCCGTTCTGCACGATACGTCTGCATATAGGTTCCTTTCATGATCTTGTCCGTTTTCCACCCACCACGTTCCATTGCGTATTTATCCGGAACATTTAGCATTGCCATCACTGACGCGTTTACGTGCCTCAAATCGTGAAAAGACATATGAGGTAGACCATTCTTCCTAAGCATATAAGTAAATCGGTTTGAGACGGCTTTAGCGCTTATAGTGACCAATCTGTCAGTAGGTACTTTATCAATCAATTGTTTTATGTATTCTGGCATAAGTAACATTCTGTTACGAGCATCGTTCTTTGCTATCTTTTTATCAATTTCTTTTCCGTCAACAGTGACTGTGACCTGATCGATGAAGATGTAGTCACCTTTTATGGATCCGGACTTTGTTAACCCCTTTATTTCTGATAGTGTAAAACTAAGCCACATTGCAAGCAGTACCGGCAATTCAATCTCGGTTCCTTTAACCATATTAAAAATTACATCCGGTGATGATATGTCGTGTATGACTTTTGCTGGAGTTGGCAGTTTTACAACCAATATGGTTCCTGGAGAATATTTTTTTATTACAGAAGCGACAAGACCATATTCATTCACGACTGTTTTTGATGATATAGGTTTTCCTTTGCAGCGTCTGGATGTAGATTTCCTTTGACACTCTTCATTGACTGCGCGCTGCATAATATCACTATCTATTTTGCTGATCGGAGTGCTCATAATGGACTTAAAAGCATTCTCTTTGATCGTTTTATATCCCTCAATGGTTGTAGAGGATAGAACTGCAGAGTATGTAGCAATATACTTCTCAATTCCTTCCTGAAGTGTCATAGACGTAGCTGGAACACTTTTTTTCGTAAATGCATACTGCGATGCCATGTATTCGGATTCTTTCTTGGTGTCAGCAGTAAACGATTTCATATGTTTTTTCTTTCGACCGTCTGGTAGAGTTTCTGTATAGTCATATACTTGGGTTCTCCACTTGCCGGATGGTAGTTTCTTTGCCTTTGCCATATTGTATCTCTCCTAAAAATAGGCGCAAAAATAGCGCGATGGTTGATTTGTCGCGCTCCGAATGATACAATATGCTTGTTGAGGGCTTTCGTATCATTCGGGAGCTTGCCGCCTTGCTTTGGTAGAGCAGGGCGGTTTTTAGTTTGACAAAAGTGTAAATGTAACATATAATACACTTAACAAGAGAACCGAAAGCTAGATGAAGCCTAGCCGCCGGTAAAATAGTTTCTACAAAAGTAGCGCCTTAGTTTACCAGACCGAGGGCGCTACTTTTTACGTTTGGTGTTAATAACAAGAGTAATAACAGCGCAAAGCATAATTACGAACGTGAATAGATCACTGTATGTAACCATTGGCACCAGCTCCCTTCATTGGTATCCGGCAGCTGACATATCGCCCCTTCGGTTCTCTGGGTAAGTGTATTGTATTGTCAAGGTACCTGCTCCGGCGTTGGTAGAGCCGGAAACTTTACATTAATTTGATTAGTGAAAAAGTATAGTAAATTGCGATGGCAATGTTTGATACTCCCGCAAAAAATAAAATTATTAAAAGTAAAATTGAATCAAAAAATATCCAAGATATTATGGAAAGAAACAAAATTATGATTCCAACCAATATGTTACTTAAATAAATTCGCTCGTGCTTAGAGTCCTTAAATCGCTGCTTTACGAGGTCATTTTTAGGCACTGCTAAGTAAATGGTAAGTATGGTTATAAGAACACCGATTAATGATGTATTGATGGACACTAACGAGGTGATTTTGTCCGAACAAATATCTGTAAAGGTGTGCTTTAAGTTGATAATATAAGTTATAAGAGAGAATATAGCAGGGAAAATAATACATGAATGATATTTGATAAAACCTCTTACATTTCGCACTTTATAACCTCCTCTTACTTCTATTGTTCTATTGATAATGAATCAGATAACTTTTTCTTTATTATATCATAATTAGATATGGAATTCTCTGATAAATCAAAATTGGTACAATGAGTAAAAAGTGTTCCTATAAAATCTAAAGTTTCTTCAAAACCAGAATCATTCTGACCAATCAGTTTCAAACTTTTAAAAGCGTCCTTGTCATTATTATAACGATCGCATATATTGTCTATTACACTATTTGAGTTGGACGGTGATAATTTTATATCAATTGAAAAAGAATCGTATTTAATTCCGCCTAATTCATCTGCAAGTGAATCTATATTATATTTTGACATAGAATTTGGGGCAAATGATACAGATAACTTTTGGTTTTTGCGTATCTTTTTAGCGGTTTTCTTAATATCCTTTATTCGTTCTGGAGCAATAAAAAACTCTAGTGTATTGCGGGATAATTGCCAAATCCCAGCTGACAATATTTGACCGAGTTTCGTGATACTTTTATGTTGAATAGCTGCCATTCTATTTTTCGAGCAATCAATAAAGAAAAAGGTATAAACTTCTAACTGCGTATCTGGAGAAACGGAAGAATAGGGTTCCGTTTCATTGGTGTGTTTATTTCGAGTTTGAAGAAAGCTTCCAACACGTAATTCATTTTCTTTTGCGCATTTACCAAAAATATAATTATCTTCGATTTCTAGGATATCGATGGTGTAAACTTCTTTGTCATAATTTATATTGTGACTTGATCCGGTTGTAAAAACAGTTTTAAGTAAATCAAAAGTAGATTTTTGAGTAATGCCATTGTTTGAAAGGCATGGTTGCGGCTTAAATTGATAAAATTTAATGATTTTTGTAATACTACCCATATGTACCTCCAATAAAACAAACACCAGTTCTTCTGAAGATGTTTTTTTTATTAGAAACAAGGCTATATGCCTTTGCGCATCATTTCAAGAATTCCTAAAGGCTCAAAATATATTAAATAGTTGTCCTTTCGCACGTATAGCCCGTATTTTTCTTTGCAGTATTCCAGACAATCCACCAAAAACTCTTCAGTAACGTTCAGATGTTCCGCAATCTCAAACCGATTCCGACACCCACATTTGTACGAATCAATCAGATCATTAAGAGAGAGCAGTTTGTGGTATGCCCAGATCCGGGCGCGTCGTTCCTGCTTCCGGTTGGATACGTCCGTCTGATCCATAATGTCTCCGACAGTGGTGTAGTGGTGTCCGAGTTCTTCGGCAAGCACACACGCCTTTTCTGATTCGATATACATGTCTTTGTTGAGGGCAATCGTACCATCACAGTACAAGCCCTTAAATCGTGTGCCGGACAAATCAAACCGATCAGTAACAGTCACGTTTGATTTGTCGGCATCGTTTAGAAGTTCTTCGTATTTGTTCAAAACAGGTCACTCCCGACTTATGCGGCACTTTGAAAATCTACGACAGCAATTTCAGTCAGCATAGTTTTCAGCTTGTTTACAATAGATTCGATTTTCAGCATAGTAGAACCGTTGATAAATTCCTCTCCACACTGATCGCATTTTAAGCATGGCACATTCTTAATGATGATGTAGCAATTGTTGTAAGTTGTCATATAAGTTGTTGTGGAAGTTGTCATATCACCTTTGCATAAAAAGCATTTCATAAATTATTCCTCCCTTCGGGTTTTGAGATCATCTAACCATTTTTCTGGTGCAGGATAGTAGGCTGTAACAATCCAAAGTTGTTCACCGTTGGTGCCAACTACTGTATGAAGTGGCTTGGAAGTATTTATATTTCCAAGAGTGAGACAACTTGGATATGGATAATCATCAGGATATTGTTCTATGATTTCGCCTGTCATTATGCAATCCATAATCTCTTTCAACGAAATACCTCGTTGTTCCAGCCGCTTGGCTGCATGCATGGTCATTATAATATTTTCTGGTATACATATCTTTTGTAGTTCTTCTATGGTTAATTCCAATGTATTCACCTCCTACGAAAAGAATAATCTTATATATGTCCGATATAACGGACTATTTGCGGTTTGATTTTACGAATGCAGCGAATTCCTTGATTCTGTCGAGTTCTTCCTCTGTATATTCATCCCCATCGAAGTGAGCTGCCATAGTGGTTGGCTTTTCTATTTCTTCATCGGCAAATAAATATGAAGTAGTTGTACCTAGAGCTTTTACAAACGATGAAATTTTGCTTTGCGGCAAATCTACTTTTCCAGCTTCAACCTTTGCAATTGCAGTTTTATCTTTATATCCGACTTTTTCAGCCAATTCAGCTTGAGACATTTTTTTTGATTCACGAAGGCCTTTAATTCGTAACCCCATGCTTTCTTGGGTAGTCATAGCGTCCACCTACCTTTCTTATAATGGATAATAACATATAAATGAATTTTATTCAACATTTTTGCAAAAAAAAGTTGATAGAAATTCAACCACGAGATATTATAATGGCAGAGTTGAACGAGAGTCAACCAGAAAGGAGATGAAAAGTTGACAGATACAGATAAACTAAACGATGCTATTTTAGAATCTGGAATAAAAATTGTAGCGATTGCTGGGAAACTCGGTATTTCAAGAGAAGGATTTTATAAGAAACTCAACAATGAAACAGAGTTCAAGGCATCAGAGATTGCTGCGATGCAAAGAATCTTAGGTTTGACAAATAGGAGACGTGATGAAATTTTTTTTACACAAAAGGTTGAATAAAAATCAACTGCGAAAGAAAGGAGAGTGAGTATGTCGTTAGAAAGTAACGTAGCGGATGCGATTAAGCGCAAAGGCATTGGTTTAGCCGAATTATCAAGGAAAACCGGAATTTCATATATGAAGCTTTATGACAGTTTTTCAAATGCCAATCGCGCAAGACCATTGAGAGGCAGTGAGTTGATAGCCATGCAGGATCCAGATGCTGTAACACAAGACCCGATCAAACCACAGTTTGAGCCGGCAACACCGGAGCAGATGCATACGATTCACTATTATTCCTTCCTTAAAAATATAGACTTAAGTGTTACAATATAATATTCTCTGTATAAATCGTAAAATTGATGAAAATGTAGTACCTAGCGTATAGCTTTTTGAAAATAAAATTTATCATGTATTTTTAAAAAAAATGATAACAGATTTTGCCTTATTTTCAGTAGCTTTTTTAAGATTTAATATCTAAAATGTCAATTTTTTGCTTATTTCTTAAAACTGATAAGATTAATAAAAAACCCTTATTTTTCAAGGGTTTCAGCATATATCCCTTATATAAACATATATAAAAAATGATAAATAAAATATATAAAATTATATTTGTGGACGTTCGTAAGAACGGACACAAGGGCGTTCGTTGCTTGCAACGAATGACCAACAACGCCGTAGGCAATAAAAGGGCAGCTTATATAAATATATTCTCTCTTCATTCACCACTCTGTTCCAAATCAACATACTTCTCTTTGTAAATATCCTCTACAAAGAATACTGGTAATTTGTCATAGTACTTTTCATATAATTCCTCATCAGAAATACGAGAGTAACATTTGCATTTGCCTATTGGTGAATTAACTTCTCTGATATAATCTTTTACAATAGATTTGTTTTCCTTGAATCGCTCATTTATTTTTCCACAAATAGTACAGTAGGTATATAAACCTATATTAAGACGAGTCTTTCCTGTAAATATGGATTTGTTTTGAATCAGGCATTCTTCATAATGATGTTTGTGTTTTGATTTGCGGTTACTCTTTGAGATATTGCTTTCTGTTGATTTGAGATACTTTGGTATTTCGTTTTCTTGTATCATACTTAATTCCTCCTTTAATGTATTATTCTCTCTTTATGAAAATGTGATTATTGCACTATTGTTTTTTTGGTAGTAAAATGAATACATCCAATTTTAAAGGAGGAATTGTTTATGAAGAAAATGAAAAATGTAATTAACTTTGTGTTATGTTTTACAATGTTAATCAATATAATTCAAATCTCACCACAAAATGTTTATGCTGCTAAGAAAATTAAACTGAGTAAAACGAGTATGACATTATATGTTGGTGAGAAAAGAAGTGTAGTATTATCTCAAGGTAAAAAAGACCTTAGTTGTTTTGGAGCTAAATTTTCTTCTTCAAATAAGAAAGTAGTAACAGTTAATAAAACATCTGGCTGTGTAAAAGCAATAAAATCTGGAACTGTTAAAATAACGGTAACTTATAATAAAAAGAAATATGTATGTAATATTACTGTTAAGGATGCATTAAAGGATCATGTAAATTGTGAATTAATTGATATACCTGAAAATGTAGATTCTGCACAATACAATAAAGTAATTAAAATAACGAATGATAATGACGTAGCAATTGAAGCTAATGTTTCTATTAAACAATATGATAAAGATGGGTTCTATGTTGGAGAGAATACGAATTATTATACTGTGAATAAAAAAAGTTATATTATTGCGTTGGTAGAATGTAATAGTGGACGTTTAATAGATCTTAATAATCCTATACAGTATGATGATTATTTTAAAGCATTTTTGAATAGTGTAAGTAAAACTGATTCTATTGATATAGAATATAATATTTCCGATCCATATATTGATAATGATGGTATATATAGAGATATTATATTTAGTTCACCAACTGTTAAATCAGCACATTATTCTATGTTATGTTATAATAGTAATGACAAATTAACGAGAATAGTTAATGGTTATGTATATGTTCCTGCTAATGAAAAAGTAAAACAGAGAGATGGTTATAATTTAAGTTTCAAAGAAAAATATGATATCCAAAGAGTTGAGATTTTCTTGTATTAAATAAAATTATGATTATAGGGCTATGGCTTTGGCTGTAGTCCTTTTTTATTGGCTGAATTTTGGTTGGTCTACCCAAAATTATTTCTTCCTAGCGTCAGAAATACCGTCCCTATCAAGGGACTATTTTTATGTTGTACAATGAGTTTGCTATATGGAATCTGTGGAGTAAACTGATGATTTTAAGGGTGAATTTTAATTTTGATGGCATGGTCAGTAAATTGGTAAGGCAAAGGGTTAAATTAAATTTTAGGGTTAGATTTGATGATATAGATTGTTTGGGAAGAGGATAGTGTGATGGTTTTAATGTACCCCTAGTAGGTAGGTGTTCCCAATTGGTTGAATCAGGAAGCTGAAAAAGCACACATCAATGTCTCAGGAGTGCTTCAGGAGGCACTTATGCTGAAACTTGGTGTGCACAGGTAAAAATGGTAACAGAAAAAGAAATTGCAATATAAGAATATTATGTTTATAATAATTTCTGATGAATAAAAATACAGGCTGACTGCATGAAAACAGAAGCATGCAGCAGGAAGAATGGAGGATAATATGGAAATCGTTTGTTTAGATTTGGAAGGTGTATTAGTACCGGAGATCTGGATCGCATTTGCAGAGGAGACGAAAATTCCGGAGCTGAAGCGTACAACCAGAGACGAGCCGGATTATGATAAGTTGATGAAGTACCGTATCGGTATCTTAAAGGAACACGGACTTGGGCTTAAGGAGATTCAGGATACGATCGCAAAGATTGACCCGATCCCGGGTGCGAAGGAGTTCCTGGATGAACTTCGTGCGATGACACAGGTAATCATTATCAGTGATACGTTCTCGCAGTTTGCAGGACCTTTGATGAAGAAGCTTGGCTATCCGACAATCTTTTGTAACACACTTGAGGTTGCTGATGACGGAGAGATTACAGGATTTAAGATGCGCTGCGAGAAGTCGAAGTACACGACTGTGAAAGCTTTACAGTCGATCGGATATGATACGATTGCAAGCGGAGACAGCCACAATGACCTCGGAATGATCCAGGCAAGTAAGGCAGGATTCCTCTTCAAGAGTACCGATGCGATCAAGGCTGAGTATCCGGATATCCCGGCGTACGAGACTTACGATGAGTTACTTGCTGCCATCAAGAAAGCAATCGAAGTTTAATCAATTGATAATAGGTAAATAGAAGTCCGCTTCAGCAACTTTGACAGAAAAACAAAGTTCGCTTAAGCGGATTTTTAAATTATAGGAAAATGTGGTGTAGCGTTTTGATGACAGTTAGCATATACTAACTGTAAAGAAATATACAAATGCAATATCTGCAGCGGAAAGGAGCAGCTTATGAGTATGAATCTGTTCTGGGGAATTTTAATTCCCTTCGTAGGAACGACTCTCGGCGCAGCATGCGTCTTTTTTATGAAAAGTATGTTAGGTGATCAGGTGCAGCGCGCCTTGACCGGATTTGCGGCAGGCGTGATGGTGGCGGCATCGATATGGAGCCTTTTGATTCCGGCAATCGATCAGTCTGATAGCATGGGAAAATGGTCGTTTGTGCCGGCAACCGTGGGATTCTGGATCGGTATTCTGTTTCTGTTACTGCTTGACCACGTAATCCCACATCTGCACCAGCACAGTGAGAAGGCAGAAGGACCGAAAAGCCATCTTGAGAGGATGACGATGATGGTACTTGCCGTTACTTTACATAATATTCCGGAAGGTATGGCGGTCGGTGTGGTTTATGCCGGATATTTGTCCGGGGAATCAAAGATTACAGCGATGGGAGCACTTGCATTATCTCTTGGCATCGCCATCCAGAATTTCCCGGAGGGCGCAATCATTTCACTGCCGCTTCGGGCAGAAGGTGCAAAGAAATCCAAAGCGTTTATGGGAGGCTTCCTTTCCGGTATCGTGGAACCGATCGGTGCGGTGCTTACAATTCTTGCTGCGGGACTTCTTGTGCCGGTGCTGCCGTATCTTTTGAGCTTTGCAGCCGGTGCGATGCTTTATGTGGTTGTGGAGGAGCTGATTCCGGAGATGTCACAGGGAGAGCATTCCGATATCGGAACCATATGCTTTGCCTTTGGATTTACGTTGATGATGATTCTTGATGTGGCGTTGGGATAATGGAAATAATGCGTAAATTGTCAGAAAAATATATAGAAAAAACACAATTTATAGATAGAAAAATAAAAAACTAGAAAAAGTTTAAAAATATGTTGACATATATGAAATTGCATGATATATTAAATACAACAAAAGAAGAGAGAACAAAACAAGATCACCAAGAAGAACGACAAGAGTCGCAAGGTGAAATTTAAAAAAGGAGGTACAGTCCAAAGGGAACATAAGCAAAGGTAAGAAGCAACCATAGTATCGGATTTGAATTCATGAAACCAGTGACAAGATAAAAGAAAACGGATAAGAATTTCGGATGGAATATTCATCGGATACGGAATCAATCCCAAAAGTCATTCGAGGTAAACGTACAGAAGACAAAGAAGAGAATTACAAAAGAAAGGATCAGTCCATTGGAAACTGAACAGATTTAGGCGTCATCGGAAGATTCATACTTCAGATGGCGCCTATTAAATTGCTGTTTTTTAATATCATGAAAATCGGAAACAGATGGAATGTTAATATGCAGGTTAGCCATAGATGGCATCAGATCGAATCTTGCTCAGAACACGCCCGAATTTGATCCATTTGGATGTTTCTGACACCTTGCTTCCGTCGACATAGAGCGTGCGTCCGTATGAACCAATCGGTTCAAGACGGCATGGATGCCCCCGGTGGAAGCGGCGGATATAGGCGAGCCCACTCTCCTTATGAAGAAAGATTCCGGTGTCACCGTCCTGAATCGGACTTCGGTCAATCAGAAGAATATCATTTACATTGTAAGTCGGATTGAGATGATTGGTTGTGATCAGAATCGCACAATCAATTTTATCATGAAAACGTCTGCGGTAAGATGCAATATTGATTTTGCCGAGTGAGCAGGAATCGTAGATCATACCGTCATGCATACAGCCACTTGGAATGATCAGTGTTGTGTAGTCGGTGGAATTCTGATCGGCGTTTAAGGATCGCGCAAAGTGATCCTCAAAGTCAACAAATCCCCGGATCGTGCGAAGCTGTGGCTGACTCAGCCGACGCATCGATGCCACGGTGTCGGAAAGCAGATCCCCGTATTTACAAAGCTCGAAAGCAAATTTACCTGTTAATTGGTATAGTTGATAGAAGATGAAGAAATCCAACTTAGAGATTTCTCCGTTTATGATTCGTTTGTAAGTTGAGAGGGACATATCAAGTGCCTGCGCCATCTGTGCCTGAGAATAACCCAAAGCGATGCGTTCCTGTTCCACACTGTCCGCAAAGTTTTCGATTAACTGTTCTCTTGTCATAAAAACTCCTTTAAAAATCTCCCCTTACGGATATTTTAGAGAACATTAGCGGGATAGACAACATTTTTTTGAAAAATGGTTCAAAAATGAGCCACAAACGACAAAGTATACGAAAAATTTACATACAAAATGGACTCGATTTGGAAGAGGAAGAACAATTATACTGAAAAAGTAAAAATTATAGTCAAATTCAGTCAGGAAAAGATCGGAGGCTTTGAACTCCGGTTTTTTCTTTTTTCTCGCTTTTTTTATAGATGTTTTACTTCCAAAAATAACAATGTATGATAAAATGGAACTATTCTAAGACAGATATTTTGAAGGTTGGATTTGAACCGTTATGATAAATTTCGATATCGAAAACAAAGAGGTGCAGATCATGGAAAGAGAACGTTTACATTATTTAGAGCAGCTTGCAGAATTATATCCGACGATCGGACGTGCATCGACGGAAATTATAAATTTACAGTCCATTCTCTACCTGCCGAAAGGAACCGAACATTTCCTGTCGGACATCCATGGTGAGTACAGGGCTTTCTCCCATGTGCTCCGCAACGGATCGGGAGCGGTAAGAAAGAAGATTGATGATGTGTTCGGGCATACGCTCAGCACAGCGGACAAGATGTCACTTGCGACACTGATCTATTATCCGCAGAAGAAGATCGAACTTGTGAAGCAACAGGAAGAGGACATGGAGAACTGGTACAAGATTACGTTGTACCGTCTGATTGAGGTGTGCAAAACGGTTTCTTCAAAATATACAAGATCGAAGGTGCGTAAAGCGTTGCCGGAGGATTATGCGTATGTAATTGAGGAACTGATTACGGAGAAGCAGGAAGTACTTAATAAAGAAGCTTATTACGAAGCGATTGTCAATACGATCGTTGAACTTGGACAGACGGATAATTTTATTGTCGCATTGGCGGAACTGATCCAGAGACTGGTTATCGATCATCTGCATATTTTGGGTGATGTGTATGACCGTGGACCGTCGCCGGATCTGATCATGGATCGTTTGGAGAAGTACCATTCGTTTGACATTCAGTGGGGAAATCACGATATGGTCTGGATGGGTGCTGCAACCGGACAGCTTGCATGTATCGCATCGGTGATCCGGACCAGTATACGGTATGGTAATCTGGATCTGATCGAGGACGGATACGGAATCAATATGGTGCCGCTTGCAACCTTTGCGATGGATGCGTATAAAGATGATCCTTGTGAGCGTTTTGTCCTGAAAAATTCGACCGAAGAGGAACGCAGCCAGAAAGAGACTTTGATGAATCGCAAAATGCATAAAGCAATCGCAATCATCCGATTTAAGCTGGAGGGGCAGCTGATTCAGAAATGGCCGCAGTTTGGTATGGAGAACCGTTGTCTGTTACATCGCATCGATTATGAAAACAAGACGGTTGAGATCGATGGCGTGAAGTATCCGATGCTGGACACGAATTTCCCTACGATCGATCCGGAGAATCCATATGAACTGACACCGGAGGAAGCGGATGTTATGAAACGTCTGCGCACTTCGTTTATTCATTGCGAGAAACTGCAGCGCCATGTGCGTCTTATGTTAAAACGCGGTAGCATGTATAAGATTTACAACGGAAATCTTCTGTATCACGGATGTGTACCGATGAATGAGGATGGTTCATTTGCCAAGGTGAATGTGTTTGGCAAGGAGTACAGCGGCAAGGCTTTATATGATGTGCTTGAGTCTTATGTCCGTAAAGCTTTCTTCTCGCTTGACAAGGAGGAGCGTGAGAAGGGACAGGATATGATGTGGTATATCTGGACGGCGCCGAATTCACCACTCTACGGACGCAGTAAGATGGCTACATTTGAACGCTATTTTCTGGATGATAAGAAGATGCATCATGAGAGCAAGAATGCGTATTATCACTTACTTGACAAGACGGAGACCGCAGATAAGATCCTGAATGAATTCGGACTCAAGGATGGAAGAGTGCATATTATTAATGGACATGTACCGGTAGAACGTATGGCAGGCGAAAGTCCGGTAAAATGTAACGGTAAATTAATCTTGATCGACGGTGGATTTTCAAAGACATACCGCCGTAAGACCGGTATTGCAGGATACACTCTGACGTACAATTCGTACGGACTGACACTTTCAGCTCACGAACCGTTTGATTTCTCAGATTCGGCGGTAAGAGATGAGCTTGATATTGTATCGCATCAGGAAGCTGTAGAATATATGGATAAGCGAATTCTTGTGGGGGATACGGATTATGGTAAGCGTATGATGATCCGCATTGATGAGTTGAAGGAACTGATCCACGCTTATCAGTCCGGTGAGATTGCAGAACGGGATGAACATCATTAATTGTGATAAGTTCGAACAAATTTAGCGTCCGGTCGTGCGATATATCAGAGATGTACCACAGTCGTGCAGCGAACTATTATGGGCGGATGTTCAAAAAAGGAAAGTTATTATGTATAAAGTAGGAAACTACGAGTTTGAGACAAAGACGCAGGCGGACACGGCACAAAAGGAATTGGAAGGAATCCGTTATATCAGGAGCCAGACCGATATGGATGATCCGGATGTCGTGCTGCAATTGTACAATAGCCTGATATTAAAAGAAGTTTTTGTGACGCCGGTAGGCTTTGATTTCCTGCGGCAACTGCAGGAATATTTAAACACGATTCCATATATCAAGAACGAGGATATTCTCCCGATACCGGTATACCGACCGGAACTGATCGAGGAGGAAGATCCCGAAGAGGAGCGTGAACTGAGAGCAAAGGCTGCGAAGCGCCGCCAAAAGAAACAGAGAGAACTGAAGGCACAACAGAAGCGGAAGAACCGGGATTACCATGGGGCATATGTGGTAAGTACGTTTTTTGCGGTTGTGTTTGCGATGATCATAATCGGAATGTTTGCAATCACGTATTTCAGCGATGATAATGTGACGATTTTAAATTATGAAAATAAGATTATTGATAAATACGAGGAATGGCAGAAATCACTGGACGAGCGGGAACAGCAGCTGGATGAGCGGGAGTCGGAGCTTATGGAGAGGGAAGAGCAGCTGCAGGAGGTAAAATAAGATGGATAAATTAAAGATACTGGTAGTGGATGATGAGAGCAGAATGCGAAAACTTGTGCGCGATTTCCTTGTGAGACAGGATTTTGACGTGATTGAGGCAGGAGACGGTGAAGAGGCACTTGATCTGTTTTATAAGGATAAGTCGATCGCACTCATTATTCTTGATGTGATGATGCCGAAGATGAACGGATGGGAAGTGTGCCGGGAGGTGCGTGAGACTTCCAAAGTCCCAATCATTATGCTTACTGCAAAAAGTGAGGAGAGTGATGAACTCATGGGTTTTGATCTCGGCGTGGATGAATATATTGCGAAGCCTTTTTCGCCGAAGATTCTTGTTGCACGTGTGGAGGCAATCCTTAGAAGAACCAACAAATTAGGAGATGCTTCCGAGGTGAAGAAAGCAGGAGCAATCGTGCTGGACAAGACGGCACATGAAGTGAAACTGGACGGAAAAACGATTGATTTAAGTTTCAAGGAATTTGAGCTGCTTGACTATTTTCTGGATAATCAGGGAATTGCGCTCTCAAGAGAGCGAATTCTTAACAGTGTCTGGAATTACGATTATTTTGGCGATGCGAGAACCATTGATACGCACGTAAAGAAGCTTAGAAGCAAGCTTGGAGAACATGGCGATTATATTAAGACCGTCTGGGGAATGGGATACAAATTCGAGGTCTGATCTATGGAGAAAAGAAAAGCAACACTGTCCCATCAGCTGATCATTGTGATGGTCGGGATTGTGCTTGGAACGGTAATTGTGTGCTGGTTTCTAAACAACACATTTCTGGAAAAATATTATATATACAATAAAGAAAAAGGCTTGCTTACCTGCTTTGATAAGGTTACGCAGGAACTGGAACGTGCAGGCGATGATGCAAGCGAGTATGATATTGCATTTGAGAGGCTTTGTTCGGATAACAATATTAATATGCTGATCACGAATATGAATCGGGAACTTGTGTGGACTTCCTATAGTAACGCGCAGCGTTTCCAGATGCAGATGGATGATTGGATCTACGGATCTGACAGAAGTAAAATACAGATTTTGCAAACCGGATCAAATTATACACTGGTTCGACAGACGGATGAAAGACTTAAGACGGAGTACCTTGTACTTATGGGAGAACGCGCAAGCGGCGGCTATGTGTATATGAGAGCGGCACTCGAAAGTATCCGTGAGAGTGCGCAGATTACAAATAAATTCTTTGCAGCAGTCAGTGTAGGGGCGATTGTGCTCAGCGTGATCGCAATCATTTTCCTGTCGCGCAGTATTTCAAGCCCGATTCGCTCACTATCTGAGATATCCCGAAAGATGTCGGAACTGGATTTTGATGCAAAATATGTTTCGTCTGCACATGTCAGCAGAGAGATTGATGAGCTTGGCGAGTCGGTCAATGAGATGTCGGAGGCTTTGGAAGAGACGATCAGTGAACTGAAGACCGCGAATGTCAGCCTGCAGCAGGATATTGCAAAGAAGGAACAGATCGATGAGATGAGAAAAGAGTTCTTATCGAATGTATCGCACGAACTTAAGACACCGCTTGCTTTGATTCAGGGATATTCGGAAGGTTTAAAGGAGTGCATCAATGATGATGCACAGAGCCGTGATTTCTATTGCGATGTCATTATGGACGAAGCAGACAAAATGAACAAGATGGTAAAGAAACTCCTGACTTTGAATCAGTTGGAATTTGGCAATGATACAGTTGAGATGGCGCGTTTTGATATTACGGAACTGATCGATGGTGTCCTGCAGTCTTCTTCGATTATGGCGGCGCAGAAACAGGTAAATATCTCGTTTTATCATGATGGACCGGTCTATGTGTGGGGCGACGAGTTCAAGGTGGAGGAAGTGATTACCAACTATCTGACGAATGCGATGAACCATGCGGATGGGGAACGCCGGATTGAAATCCGCTTTTCGCATCATGACAATCTGGTGCGTACAAGTGTGTTTAACACCGGTGAGCCGATTCCAATGGAGGATCTTGAGAAAATCTGGGTAAAATTCTACAAGGTAGACAAAGCAAGAACGAGAGAATATGGTGGCAGCGGCATTGGTTTATCCATTGTGAAGGCGATTATGGACTCTTTTCATCAGAAATGCGGTGTCATCAATCATGAGGATGGTGTGGAATTTTGGATGGAATTGGAGAGTCAGGGCTAAATTGTTCGAAAATTGTTGTATTGTTTTACAAATTATGGTACTATAAAACTGTTTTATAGGGCAAAAGTGACAAGAGGTTTAGAGGACGATATGAAGAAAGGAATGCGTCTGCTGGCGGTGTTGTCGGCAACGGTTCTTCTGATCAGCGGCTGTGGGACACAAATGTATGAACTGACGGAGGATGAGGAAACTCTGATCACGCAGTACGCCGCATATGCGATCGGTAAGCATAACATCCGTCAGAAGGATGGTATGACAAGTGATAAGCCGCAGGAAGAGGATACCACAAAGAAAGAACAAAAGTTGCAGGAAGATTCGAAGGGGCAGCAGGATACGCAGGCAGCTTCAGAATCCGGTGGAGAACAGGGAAGTGGAGAGGATTTATCGAATTATCCGGAAGTTTCTCTTGCGGATGCGCTTGGATGTGATACATCTCTTAAGATTACCTATAAGGGATATAAAGTTTCCGATGCATACAAGGAAGGCAACTATTTTTCCGTGAATGCGGGAGAAGGAAATACGCTTTTGGTTATGAACTTTGTAATTACCAATTCCGGTAAGAAAACGGTAAAATACGATACATCTTCTTTGAAGAATACATTTTATGGAATGTTTGATGGAAGCAATCGAATCGGAGAGAAGATGACGTTCAGCAATAAGGAACTTTCTTCCTCTACGGTGAAACTGAAAGCCGGGAAGAAGACATCGGCAGTCATGCTTTTTGAGATAGCAAAGGATACTGCGTCGTCGATTACGAACGAGACACTCCTGGTGGAGATCGACGGAACAACTTATCGTGTAAAAATGTAAAATGCATTTATTTTATGTTATAATAAAAACAATATAAGAATTCGGGGAGGATACATATGGATACGAATATTCTGTTAGAGTCAGGAACAAACGAGCTGGAGATTCTGGAGTTTACTCTGGCGGACAATCATTACGGTATTAATGTGGCAAAGATTAAGGAAATCCTGTCATATCAGAAGGTTACACCGGTGCCGAATGCACATCCGAGTGTAGAAGGTATTTTTATGCCGAGAGATACGATGATTACGGTCATCAATCTTAAGAATTGTCTGGGAATCGAAGATGACGGACAGAAGGGCTTGTTTATTATAACCAATTTTAATAAGCTTAATATTGCATTCCATGTGGATCAGGTAATCGGTATCCATCGTGTTTCCTGGAATGAGATTATCAAGCCGGATTCTACCATTAATGGCCAGGACGGAAGTGTTTCCACTGGTGTTATCAAGATGGATGATAAGCTGGTTGTTATTCTTGATTTTGAGTCGATTGTTTCAAGCATTAGTCCGGAAACCGGTCTTCGTGTACATGATGTGGAAGAGTTCAAGGGACGTTCCAGAAGTGATGCAAATATTCTGATCGCAGAGGATTCTGCATTGCTGAGCAGCCTGATCACAGATTGTCTGAAGAAAGCGGGATACGGAAATCTGATCGTGACAACCAACGGTCAGGAGGCATGGGATCAGCTTGTAAAATTCAAGAAAGAGGGAGATCCTGCCGAAAAGGTTCAGTGTATCATTACGGATATTGAGATGCCGCAGATGGATGGACATCGTCTCACGAAACTGGTCAAGAGTGATGATAAGCTTAAGAACATTCCGCTTGTTATTTTCTCATCTCTTGTGAATGAAGAAATGCGTCGCAAGGGCGAAAGTCTCGGTGCAGATGCACAGTTGACAAAGCCTGAGATTGGAAGTCTTGTTGAAGCCATTGATGAACTGATTGCAAAGAAAAATCAATAATTTTTTGTGAGAGTAGGGGGATGTGGTGTTTTCATCACATCCCTTAATTGGTTAATATATTTTACTGGAGACTGTTTTATGAAAGATCACTCATCGGAGAATTATCTGGATCAATTATTAAACTCTGTAAATGGAGAATACAACGATATAGAGGCTACTGCGGAACAGAAGCCTCCTAGCAGCAAGGACCAATGGGAGAGAGAATTGTTCGGGGAGCCGGAGAGCGATGAGGAGATTACGGCGAAGAACGAGGAAGATTTCCTGCGGGAATTTGAGGCGGAACTTCTAAAAGATGATATGATGACACCTTTCCCGGATCTGGAAAGTGAGAACGACAAGGATGTGGATGAGGCAATCAATGATATGATCGGCCATATGTCGGCAGAATCGAAGGGTGAGGAAACAAGTGAACCTGTTGTAGATGAGGATGCGGAATTTGAGGGAACGCTCCCGGGAGAAGATGGACCGGAGGAGAATGTATCGAAGAAGATGGCAGAAGATATTGATGCCATGCATGATATGTTCTTAAATAAATCGGATTCTGACGACCGGAAGGAAGAGAATATTTCACCGGAAGATGCAGAAGAAGCGGATTTGTCGCAATCTATGGATGCCGCTGTTGGTGCGTTTGATGATAGTCTTGCTTCTATGCCGGATGAGCTGCCGCCACTTGCTGCGGAATCGGAAAATAAGCAGTCAGCAGAAGGGGAGGAATTGGATCTCTCCGGAATGGGTGATGCAGATTTGATGGATATGCTTTCCGATTCCGATGATCTCTCGGAACTGGGGGATTTGTTATCCAGCGCGGATGAAGACAAGCCGGTAGAAGATGGCGATTCGATCGGTGCGTTTGCACAGGCGGAGATGGACGCGCAGGAGCAGGAGATGGAAGGCGAAGAAGCGCCGGACGAACCGGATAAAAAGAAACGTGGCAAGAAGAAAAAAGAAAAGAAGGAAAAGGGAGAGAAGACTGGTTTCTTAGCGCGCCTTTCTAAGTTATTTTTCGGGGAAGAGGAAGCGGAAGCTGATGTTCTTGATGAGATTACGGATCAGACATCTGGAATGTCGGATGAGAACAAGAAAATCTTAGAGGAACTTGAGGCTGCGGGAGAGCTTACTGAGAAGAAACCGAAGAAAGAGAAAAAAAAGAAAGAAAAGAAGAAAAAGGAACCGAAGCCGAAGAAACCGAAAAAGGTAAAAGAGCCGAAGCCAAAGAAGGAGAAGAAGCCGAAGGAAATCGACAATACACCTCCGCTTCCGAAGGGACCGGTAATCGCAATTGTGATTATGGTGGCCTCTCTGTTCGGATTGATCATGGTTGGAGTTAATCTTCTTGGTTATCAGTCGAATATCAATCTGGCGAAGGATGCGTATGGAAAAGGATCCTTTGTTGAGGCTTTTTCCGAGTTGCAGGGACTGAAGATACGTGAGAAAGATACGGAATTCTATAATCAGTTGCAGGTGTTAGCGATTGTCTCGGAAAAATATCAGGATTATCTTGTGTTTGAAAATAATGGCAAGCATGATATTGCAATGGATAATCTGATCTGTGCATATGGTCGTTATGACTTAAATAAACAGAAGGCGCAGGATTATAATTGCAGTGTGGAATATGAGCAGCTCGGCGGCAAGATCATCAAGTCGCTTCTGGAAGATTATGATATGACGGGAGAGGAAGCTTTGCAGATGTACAATGCAAAGAACCGCAAGGAATATACGTTGCAGCTGCACGCAAAACTGAAAGCATTAGGACTGGAATAGGAGACATCAGATGATTGCAATTATTGATTACAATGCAGGAAACTTAAAGAGTGTGGAGAAAGCGCTTCATTTTCTTGGACAGGAATGTGTTGTCACGAGAGATTTTCATGAGATTGAACAGGCAGATAAAGTAATTCTTCCGGGCGTTGGAGCCTTCGGAGATGCGATGGGACAACTGAAAAAATATGAGTTGGACAAGGTAATCCGCGAAGTGACGGAAAAGGAAACTCCGTTTCTTGGTATCTGTCTGGGACTGCAGCTTCTGTTTGAGGGAAGCGATGAGAGTGAGGGCGTGGAAGGACTTCATATCCTTGACGGAGCAATCAGGCGGATTCCGGATCAGCCGGGACTCAAGATCCCGCATATCGGATGGAATTCTTTGAATCTTCGGAATAACGGACGCCTTTTTGTGGGACTTGAGGAGCATCCTTATGTATACTTCGTTCATTCTTATTATCTGCAGGCAAAGGATGAGCAGATTGTGAAAGCAACGACAGAATACAGTACGACGATTCATGCGTCGGTTGAGAAGGATAACATATTTGCATGCCAGTTCCACCCGGAGAAAAGTGGCGATGTGGGCCTTGCGATACTGAAAAATTTTGCACAGCTGGGAGGTAAGGAATAATGTTTACAAAGCGAATTATTCCATGTCTGGATGTGAATAACGGAAGAGTGGTCAAAGGCATTAATTTCATCAATCTTCGCGATGCGGGAGATCCGGTTGAGGTTGCGGCGGCGTATGACAAGGCGGGAGCAGATGAGGTTGTTTTTCTTGATATTACGGCTTCCAGCGATCATCGTGCGACGGTTGTGGATATGGTGCGTAAGGTTGCGGAAAAAGTATTTATTCCGTTTACGGTCGGTGGAGGTATCCGTACCGTGGATGATTTTAAAGCACTTCTCAGAGAGGGGGCAGATAAGATTTCCATCAATTCATCGGCAATCAATACCCCTCGTCTGATCAGTGATGCTGCGGACAAATTCGGAAGTCAGTGCGTGGTCGTTGCAATTGATGCCAGACGTAGAGAGGATGGAAGTGGCTGGAATGTCTATAAGAATGGTGGACGTATCGATACCGGATTAGACGCAATCGAGTGGGCAATGAAAGCAAATGCGCTCGGTGCAGGAGAAATCCTGCTGACCAGTATGGATTGTGACGGCACGAAGACCGGTTATGATATTGAATTGACCCGCATGATCGCGGACAATGTATCGATTCCTGTGATCGCGTCCGGCGGAGCGGGAACGAAGGAGCATTTCTATGATGCTTTGACGGAAGGACATGCGGATGCGGCGCTTGCAGCTTCATTGTTCCACTACAAGGAACTTGAGATTATGGATCTCAAAAATTATCTCGCGGACCGTGGCGTGTCAGTGCGACGATAAAGCGCTATGTGTTTCATACATAAGAAGAAAATTTGTGAAACGTTTAAAAGTATGACAAACAAAAGGAGTAATGCAGCATGGCAATGATATCAAACGATTGGCTGCCGGCATTGGATCAGGAATTTCATAAAGCATATTACAGAGATTTATTTACATTCGTGAAGCAGGAATATAATACACATGTGATTTATCCGCCGGCAGATGATATTTTTAATGCGCTTCATTTTACACCGCTTAGTGAAGTGAAGGTGCTGATCCTGGGACAGGATCCGTATCACAACGAACATCAGGCACATGGACTGTCGTTCTCGGTGCTCCCGGATCAGAAGGACATTCCGCCGTCGCTTCAGAATATTTACAAGGAATTACAGGATGACTTAGGCTGTAAGATCCCGAATAACGGATATCTTAAGAAATGGGCAGATCAGGGGGTACTTCTGCTCAACACCGTACTTACGGTGAGGGCGCATCAGGCAAATTCCCATCAGGGAAGAGGATGGGAGCAGTTTACAGATGCAATCATTCAGGCAGTCAATGCACAGGATCGCCCGATCGTCTATATGCTTTGGGGCAGACCGGCACAAAGCAAGATCCCGATGCTCACAAACCCGAAGCATCTGATCCTGAAGGCTCCGCATCCGAGTCCGCTTTCTGCGTACCGCGGATTCTTTGGGTGCAGGCATTTCAGCCAGGCAAACGCGTTTCTTGAGAAGAATGGAATTGCGCCGATCGACTGGCAGATTGAGGATGTATAAATATACTTGACAAAATTACAAAAAAGGGTTTATTTTTTGAAGTAGAGATCGATATATATTATAGGATAGGGTCACGGATTGACCATTTTATTTCAAAGGAGTGATACTATGAGAGGCATTTCTTCTTACGATTCATCATCAATCAGTACATTGTTTTCGAGCCTTGGATCATCATCGGGATCCAATTTCCTCGGAATTAATCTGCAGGATTATGCAACAATTAAGAGCGGAACATACGGAAAACTGATGAAGTCTTACTACAGTAAGGTGAATGCAGATTCCACAAAGACGTCTTCTAAGGATAAGACAACATCCACCTCAACATCCAAGGATTCTACGAAGACGATCGCCAATATGGAGGAAGCGGCACAAGAACTGACTACGTCTGCAAAGGAATTGTATTCGACGAAGACGGATTCTGTTTTTGTTAAGAAAAATGGTAATTACGATACCAAAAAGATTTCAGAGAAAGTCGGATCGTTTGTTGAGGACTATAACAATCTACTGACAACAAGCGCAAAGTCAACATCGAGCCGTATTGAAAATTCTGTTGATTCGCTCAAACTGTTGACGACAGGCAAGAGTAAGGATTTAGAAGAGATTGGTATCAGTGTGGATTCCAAGACGGGAATTCTCTCCTTTGATTCGGGAAAATTCAGCAGTGCAGATATGGACAAAGTAAAGAAATTATTTAACGGAACAGGTTCTTATGCTTATGGTGTGGCAACCCGTTCTTCTCTGATCGACTCTTATGCACAGTCAGAGGCGGAGAAAGCCAATACTTATGGCAAGAATGGTAAGTATTCCTACAATTACAATAGTGGAAATATTTTCTATGACTCCTTCTAGGAATAAGAAGACGAAATGAATGAATAGAAATAACAAAGGGTGTTGACCGGAACTTAGAAAGTCCAGGCAACACCCTTATTTTTATCGATTAATTGTTTTTAATCATCGGCTTCTTCGTCAGCAGTTGTGTTGTAAACCTGACGCTTTCTTGCCATAACATCGCTTTCAAGATATTCATCGTAAGTGGATACCTTATCGATCATGGTTCCATCCGGAAGGAACTCAATAATGCGGTTAGCGGTCGTCTGTACGACCTGGTGATCTCGGCAGGCGAACAGGATGACACCAGGGAATTTGATCATACCATTATTCAATGCGGTAATGGATTCCATATCCAGGTGGTCAGTCGGCTCGTCAAACATTAAGACATTGCTTCCCATGATCATCATGCGGGAAAGCAGTACACGAACCTTTTCACCACCGGAAAGTACACGCATTTTTTTGACACCGTCTTCTCCGGCGAAAAGCATACGGCCAAGGAAACCGCGGACATAAGTGGCATCCTTGATCTCGGAGAACTGGGTGAGCCAGTCTACAATCAGCTCATCGGTATCGAAGATCGTGGTGTTATCCTTCGGGAAGTACGACTGGCTTGTGGTTACACCCCATTTGTAAGTTCCCTCGTCCGGCTCCATCTCTCCGGCAAGAATCTTAAAGAGAGTTGTCTTGGCAAGTTCGTTGCCGCCGACAAAAGCAATCTTATCATCGTGTCCGACGATGAAGGAGATGTTATCGAGAACCTTCACGCCGTCAATTGTCTTGCTGATTCCGTCTACCGTCAGTACTTCGTTACCGATCTCTCGGTTCGGACGGAAATCGATGTATGGGTACTTACGGCTGGAAGGACGGATGTCATCCAGCTGGATTTTCTCCAACGCACGCTTACGGGAAGTTGCCTGCTTTGACTTGGAAGCGTTTGCAGAGAAGCGGGAGATGAACTCCTGTAACTCCTTGATCTTTTCTTCCTTTTTCTTGTTCGCTTCCTTCATCTGACGGACAAGAAGCTGACTCGATTCATACCAGAAATCATAGTTTCCGGCGTAGAGCTGAATCTTGCCGTAATCCATATCGGCAATGTTGGTACATACTTTATTTAAAAAGTAACGGTCGTGGGATACCACGATGACCGTGTTTTCGAAGTTGATCAGGAATTCTTCAAGCCATGCAATTGCATCGAGATCCAGATGGTTGGTCGGCTCATCAAGAAGCAGAATATCAGGGTTGCCGAATAATGCCTGTGCAAGAAGAACTTTGACTTTGACAGCACCCAGAAGGTCTGCCATCTGTGTGTAATGATCTTCGGTTGGAATTCCAAGTCCGTTTAAGAGGGTGGCTGCGTCGGATTCTGCGTTCCATCCGTCCATATCTGCAAATTCGGCTTCAAGTTCACTTGCGCGGATGCCGTCTTCATCGGAGAAATCTTCCTTCATATAGATGGCGTCTTTTTCCTTCATGATATCATAAAGTCTCTGGTTACCCATGATAACGGTATCTAATACCGTAAATTCATCGTATTTGAAGTGGTCCTGCTGCAGAAATGACAGACGCTGTCCAGGAGTGATCACAATCTCGCCGCTCGTCGGTTCGAGCTGACCGGATAAAATTTTTAAGAATGTTGATTTTCCAGCACCGTTCGCGCCAATCAGTCCGTAACAGTTCCCTTCGGTAAATTTGATGTTTACATCTTCAAATAAGGCTTTTTTGCCTAATCTTAAGGTGATATTATTTGCACTAATCATACGAAAACCTCATTATTTCTTCAATCCATTTAGTCACGAGTTCTATTTAAACATGAAAAGTCCTTTATTTCAAGCAAAAAACACTTTATTATTAAGAAAAAACGCATTCTTATTGGAAAAAGTCAAGAAAACTGTTATAATAAAATCAATTATTAGGTGGATTGGGTGAAAAGATGGATTATAATGAATTGATGGGGGTGGATATTCCGATTGCAGCGGCGATTGCTACATGCGGAAATTCCATTAAAATTGAAATGGTTAATGCTGAGTTCGTGCGTCTTTTTGGATATACGGAGAGAGATCTTGCGCAGATGGGAGCTGAGAACATGATCTCGAAACAGGATATCTATTTATTGGAAGAGACGGTTGCTCAGGCTGTGCAGGGACAAAGGGTGGCGGATCAGGAAGTGCGGATCCGGCGGAAAGGGCATGACTTTTTCTGGGTACAGGTAAGATGCAGCAGGCTGACCTATAAGAATGCCTTGCCGCAACTGATTTTTCTGTTCTGGGATATTCATGCGCAAAAGTCCAGCGAACTGGAACAACAGCTTTTGACGCAGAAATATGAGATGATGGAAAAATTATCTCAGGAGTATCCGTTTGATCTGGATGTACCGAATTGGAGGATGCTGCGCTCCCGGCGTCTGTTGGAGCTGCGAGGGGAATTTGAAGCACAGGATCAGTATTATCCTGTCGATGAAGAAGTGAAAACGCTTTTCCTTGCGGATCAGGATCTGTTCCTGAAAGCGATGTATGAGGCTACACAGACAGAGGTGACAGGATCGATTGATACCAGGTTTAATGTGAGCACGGAAGAGGATGTGCCGTGTTATCAATGGTTCCGCACATACTACCAGAGCGTAAAGGATGATATGGGCAACATCGTGCGCATTATCGGTCGGAGCTTTAATATTGACAGGGACAAGGCTTTGCAGGAAAAAGTGCGCAGAGATCCGCTGACAAAACTTTTGAATAAGCTGGAAATCCAAAGAGACGTTACGTCATATATTGAAGAGAATCCATCGAGCACCAATGTCATGTTTTTGATTGATATTGATAATTTCAAAGGGATCAATGACAATTTTGGGCATACATTTGGCGACACAGTGATCATGGATGTTGCCAATCTCATAAGAAGCCAGTTCCGTGTGGATGATTTTGTCGGACGGGTTGGAGGCGATGAGTTCCTTGTCTTCATGAAGAACACGAGTGTGGAGAAAGCAAAGGAGAAAGCGCAGAGACTATGTGGCATTTTATCGCGGGAATACAGCGGAGAAAATGTGAATTATCGTATTTCTTCAAGTATTGGTCTGGCTGTGTACCGCTCGCCGAAGGATACCTATGCCGGTCTGTTTGAAAAAGCGGATCATGCAATGTACCGTGCGAAACAGAGTGGAAAAGATGGCTTTGAACTGGCTGGGGCAGAGGATGTCGGACAGACGCGCAATGAAGCAATCCGCATTGACAAAAGAGAACTGATCGATCAAAAGGATCAGGAGTTTCTGGCTTTTGCAGTCAGTCTGATGACCCATGCTAAGAATCTGGAAGGCTCACTCAATATGCTGTTGAAAAAGATTGCGGATCGATATGATCTGGATTTTGTGGCTGTCTTTGAAGAGGATGAAGTTGAGGAACATCTGACGATGACCAACTATTTTGCAAGACGCAAGCTGATTACGGACAATCGGATTTTTGCCAAGATGCATATGGAGAATGTGCGGATTAAACCCGGACAGTGTGTGATTCTGACACATGAACAACTGGTAAATGCCGGACATGTTTATCCGGATGAAGATGGTCTGGAGGTAAAATCGAATGTGTCTTTTTCTGCGGTGATCGGTAAATTTGAGTATATCGGTGACCGTATCGGAGAAGTTATGTATCTGACCAAAAATGAACAGAAACAGTGGTCGACGAGTGAGATGGCACTTTTTAAGGAGCTGACCCGTACTATGGCAATCTTTGTATCGTTGCGATTCCGGATGGATGAGAGCCGTGCACAGATACAGAAGATACAGATGAGAGATCCGTTGACGAATCTGTATAATCAGGAGTCCTTCCGCCGACAGGTAGCCAAAGTGCTGGCAAAGGCAGATCCGGATAAGGTATATGCAATCGAGTATCTCGATATCAATAATTTTGGTTATGTCAATGAAAATTATGGCTATAAGGTTGGTGACAGCATCTTAAAGATGCTTGCAGCAGATGTGTCAAGCCAGCCGTATTTTGTGGCAGGCTGCCGCTTATATTCGGATTTCTTTTTGATTCTTGCTGCGGATGAAAGCAGTGAGATGCTTGAAATGCATTTGCAGAAACGTAACCAGAGATTTACAAATATGCAGAACCATCAGTACCCGAACAGTGGCATGGGTGTGACAGTGGGTGTGTATATTTTTGAAAATACCAAGATTGATTTTGATCAGGCTATGGAAAATGCGAATCTTGCATGGAAGAATGCAAAACGATCCGGCAAGAAACAGATTATGTTTTATACGCAGGGACTCCGGTCGATGCGCGTGGAAGAACAAAAAGTAGTCGGAGAGTTTTTTGAAGCCTTGTACCGTGATGATTTTCAGATGTATCTGCAGCCGAAATTCTTCCTGGGCCAGGAGATTATTTATGGTGCCGAAGCTCTGGCACGCTGGAAGAAACCGGACGGAACCATTGTCCCGCCGGTCTATTTCATTGATTCTCTTGAAAAGATTGGCTATATTACGGAACTGGATTTCTATATTTTTGAGGAAGTGCTTAAGACACTCGATAAATGGAATCGCCAGAAGAAAAGAAAAATTATTATTTCAACAAATTTCTCAGGCAGGCATTTTGAGGGTGACGGCGAAGAATTTTTAAATCGTATCGCTCATGTTATGTCAAAATATACGATACTTCCAAGCAATATTGAGATTGAGGTTACGGAGGGGGTTCTGGTCAAGAATGTGGAGGTACTCAGGCGTTGTCTGAACCGCTTGCATGATATGGGATTCCGTATTGCGATCGATGATTTCGGAACCGGTTATTCTTCGCTCTCCATGCTGGCAGATATGCCATCGGATGTGATCAAAATCGACAAAAGCTTTATTAATGTCGGAATGACGGATCAGAAAATGAAACTGTTGTACGAGATTGGCCGCATGGTTAAGATCCTGGACAAAGACATCATTATTGAAGGTGTTGAAACCAGGGAACAGGAGCAGCAGTTGATCGAGGGGGGATTCGAGTGCGGACAAGGCTATTTGTGCAATCGTCCGGTGCCTCTTGGAGAATTTGAAAGGTTGTATTTGTAAAAATACAAAAATGGTGTCGCTAAAACTTGATTTTTGGCGGCATTCATTTTATATTATTAAATTAGAGACATTCTGATTCAATGTCTGATTTTTAATACGTTTGAACATTAAATTAAAATAGGAGGACTAATTCATGAAACGTTCAATGAAAACCATGGATGGAAACCATGCAGCAGCTCATGCTTCTTATGCATTTACTGATGTTGCAGCAATCTATCCTATTACTCCTTCATCTGTTATGGCTGAGGCTACAGATGAGTGGGCAACCGCAGGTCGTAAGAACATTTTCGGACAGACAGTTCAGGTTACAGAAATGCAGTCTGAAGCCGGTGCAGCTGGTACTGTTCACGGATCTCTTGCAGCCGGTGCATTAACAACTACTTATACAGCATCACAGGGTCTCTTACTTATGATTCCTAACCTGTACAAGGTAGCTGGTGAGAGACTTCCGGGCGTATTTAATGTATCTGCTCGTTGTGTCGCTACACACGCACTGAACATCTTCGGTGATCACTCTGATGTATACGCTTGCCGTCAGACAGGTGTTGCAATGCTTTGTGAGTCATCTGTACAGGAAGTTATGGATCTTACTCCGGTTGCACATTGCTCTGCAATCAAGGGAAGAATTCCATTCATCAACTTCTTCGATGGATTCCGTACATCTCACGAGATTCAGAAGATCGAGACTTGGGATTACGAAGATCTTAAGGATATGGTAGATATGGATGCAGTTGATGCTTTTCGTAAGAATGCATTAAATCCAAATCATCCGGTAGAGATGGGATCTGCTCAGAACCCTGATATCTTCTTCCAGTCAAGAGAAGCTTGCAACTCTACATACGACGAGCTTCCAGCTATCGTTCAGGAATACATGGACAAGGTTAACGAGAAGATCGGTACAGATTACAAGTTATTCAACTACTACGGAGCAGCTGATGCTGACCGCGTGATCATCGCTATGGGATCTGTTTGTGAGACGATCGATGAGACAATCGATTTCTTAATGGCTAGAGGCGAGAAGGTCGGTGTTGTTAAAGTTCGTCTTTACAGACCATTCGTTAAGGAAGCTTTAATCGACGCTATCCCGGATACTGTTAAGAGAATCGCAGTATTAGACAGAACTAAGGAGCCAGGTTCCCTCGGAGAGCCATTATACTTAGACGTTGTTGCAGCTCTTAAAGGATCTAAGTTCGATCAGGTTACAATCACAAGCGGACGTTACGGATTAGGATCTAAGGATACTACTCCTGGACAGATCATCGCTGTATTCAATAACTCTGAGAAGCCAAGATTTACAATTGGTATCACTGATGATGTTACCAACCTTTCTCTTGAGCTTAAGGAGAACCCTGTTACAACACCAGAAGGAACTACAAACTGTAAGTTCTGGGGTCTTGGTGCAGACGGTACTGTAGGTGCCAACAAGAACTCTATCAAGATCATCGGTGATAACACAGACATGTACGCTCAGGCATACTTTGATTATGACTCTAAGAAGTCCGGTGGTGTTACAATTTCTCACTTACGTTTTGGGCATACTCCAATCCGTTCCACATACCTGATCTCTCAGGCAAACTTCGTAGCATGTCACTGTACAGCATACATCTACAAGTACAACATGGTTCAGGATCTTGTTCCTGGTGGAACATTCCTGTTCAACACACAGTGGTCAGTCGATGAGTTAGACGAGAAGTTACCTGGACAGGTTAAGAGATATATCGCTGAGAACAACATCAACTTCTACATCATCGACGGTGTTAAGATTGGTAAGGAGATCGGTCTTGGTAACCGTATCAATACTGTTCTTCAGTCAGCATTCTTCTCACTCACTAAGCTGATTCCGGAAGAGGAAGTTATCAAGCTTATGAAGGACGCAGCTACAAAGTCTTATGCTAAGAAGGGTGACGATGTCGTTAAGATGAACCATGACGCTATCGATGCCGGTGCTACAGCATACGTTAAGGTAGACGTTCCAGAGAGCTGGAAGAACTGCACAGACGATGATTACTCTGTAGAAGTTAAGGGAGACAACAAGGAAGTTGTTGACTTCGTTAAGAATATTCAGCAGAAAGTCAACGGACAGCAGGGTAACACAATTCCTGTATCTGTTGTTAAGAAATACGAGACAGGCTGGACACCTTCAGGTACAGCTGCATACGAGAAGCGTGGTGTAGCAACAGACGTTCCTGTATGGGATGCTACAAAGTGTATCGAGTGTAACCAGTGTTCTTATGTATGTCCTCACGCAGCAATCCGTCCGGTTGCTATGACAGAGGCAGAAGCAGCTGCAGCTCCAGAAGGAATGCAGATGAAAGACTTGAACCAGATGCCTGGATACAAGTTCGCAATCGTTGTATCAGCATTCGACTGTACAGGATGTGGATCTTGTGTAAACGTATGTCCAGATAAGGTTCAGGCTATCACAATGACTGGTTTCGAGGCACATGAGGATGAGCAGAAGTACTTCGATTACGCAGTAACACTTGAGGATAAGGAAGACGTTATCGAGAAGTTCAAGATTAATTCTGTTAAGGGATCTCAGTTCCGTCAGCCATTACTTGAGTTCTCAGGAGCTTGTGGTGGATGTGGTGAGACACCTTACGCTAAGTTGATCACCCAGTTATTCGGTGACAGAATGTACATTGCAAATGCTACAGGATGTTCATCAATCTGGGCTAACTCTTCACCTTCTACACCTTATACAACAAACAAGAAGGGACAGGGTCCTGCATGGTCTAACTCATTATTCGAGGATGCAGCAGAGTTCGGTTATGGTATGTTACTTGCTCAGAGAGCAATCCGTGACAGATTAAAGAACGAGCTTGATGAGATCGATGCGAACACAGATAACGCTGATGTTAAGGCTGCAATCAAGGAGTGGAATGATACATTCGCTTCCGGCATTGAGAACGGACCGGCTACTGAGAAGTTAGTAGCAGCATTAGAGGCTTGCGGATGTGATGCTTCTAAGAACATCTTAAAAGAGAAGGATTACCTCGCTAAGAAGTCCCAGTGGGTATTCGGTGGTGACGGATGGGCATACGACATCGGATTCGGTGGTGTTGACCATGTACTCGCTTCCGGTAAGGATATCAACGTAATGGTATTCGATACTGAGGTATATTCAAATACAGGTGGACAGTCTTCTAAGGCTACTCCTACAGGTGCGATCGCACAGTTCGCAGCTGGCGGAAAAGAGACAAAGAAGAAGGATCTTGCTGGTATCGCAATGAGCTATGGTTACGTATATGTAGCACACATCTCTATGGGTGCTGATATGAATCAGTGTGTTAAGGCTCTTGCAGAGGCAGAGGCTTATCCGGGACCATCACTTATCATTGCTTACGCTCCATGTATCAACCATGGTATCAAGAAGGGTATGAGCAAGGCTCAGACAGAGGAGAAGTTAGCAGTTGAGTCCGGATATTGGTTCAACTTCCGTTACAACCCAGCACTTGCAGCAGAAGGTAAGGATGCATTCTCATTAGACAGCAAGGAGCCTACAGGTGATTACCAGGCATTCCTTAAGGGTGAGAACCGTTACGCTTCTCTTGCTAAGTTCAATCCTGAGAGAGCAGCAGAGCTGTTTGCAGCATCTGAGCAGAACTCTAAGGATCGTTACGAGCACTTAAAGAAGTTAGTAACTCTTTACGCAGGTAAATAATTCATTGAACGATATATAGTTCTGACAGACCGTCAGTTTCCTCTTAGGAGGGGGCTGGCGGTCTGTTTCTTTTGTGTAGAGATGGATTTATCCATTTACAAAAACAGTCGATAATGATACAATAATCTGAGAATTTGTTACATGGGAGGAAGATTGATGGCTGGCTTATTGCTGGAACTGCGCAGACAGCTTGCGCGGAATCGACGTCAAACTACATATCACAAGCCGAATGTCTATACATTAGAGCCACACAATGAGCGTCATGTGACAGAGACGGTTAAGGAGACAACAAAGGAGAACAAGTTGTCGGAAGAGATTCCGGAAGAAACACAAGCCGGAAGTATTCATGAAAGGAACGTTGGGGTTGTGAGCAAGGAAGATTTCTTACTGAGTCAGATCGATGAATTCAGAGAGCGGGCAAAGCAGTTGCAGAGTTTGTTAGATACCAAGGAGACCCAGGCGCAGGAGTTGCAGTCTCTGGTGGACGAGCGTCAGGAGAAAGCAGATGCTTTGGATCAGATTCTTCAGGAACGTCAGGAGAAGGCGGACAGCCTTACGAGTGAAGTGGAGAAGCAGATTGATAACATTATTGCCAAGGTAGCAGCCAAGATGGATGAAATCGAGGCTACGATGAAGGATGATGTGGCAGATGGCAAGCGCTTCAACGAAGAGAAAGCCAAGGAACTGAAAGAATCCTTAGAGCAGGTACAGGAGCAGCTCACAGTTGTGAAGAATGACCTCTCTGAGAAGGTGCATTCAGAGAATGTAAAGTGTTACCGCAATGTGCAGGATCTGTTCCGAAGTATGGATGAGAAAGTAGATCGTCTGGCACAGATTGAGTCAAAGCTGGGTCGTACACAGGGATTGGTTACGGTCTCACTTGTATTTGGAATATTAAATTTTGGAATATTGATCGCTTTATTGTTGCTGAACCTGGGAGTTTTAGGATTATAAGCGACATGATATAATGAAGCGCGCTGATGCGCGCGTAGGTCATCATGCATACGCATGGTGACATAAAATGCAATTCTCTGCTTTGGGGAATTGCATTTTCTATCCTATTGGGAATGCATTTGCCTGAGAGGATGTATATAGAAGAGATTTTATAGAAGTGAGAGAATAGAGAGTATGGACAAGAAGAAAGTATGGGTCGTAGGGCATAAGCATCCGGATACGGATTCGATTTGTGCAGCGATCGCTTATGCAAATTATAAGAACGCGCTTCGTGAGGTTGAGAATCCGAATGAGACGATTGAGTATGTGCCGAAGCGTGCGGGCAGCATTAATGCGGAGACTGCATATGTGCTGGAGCGTTTTAAAGTTGATGCGCCGAAGCTTGTCTCGGATGTAGGAACGCAGCTTCGCGATATCCGTATGCGTAAGACAGAAGGTGTCAGCAGTCATATTTCGATGAAGAAAGCATGGGAGATGATGAAGATTCTCGGTGTTGTTACACTTCCGGTTGTGCGTGACAACAAGTTGGAGGGATTGATCGTAACCGGGGATATTGCAAAGTCGTATATGGATGTATACGACAATTCGATTCTTTCCAATGCAAGAACCCAGTATAAGAATATTATTGAGACGTTGGAAGGACAGCTTCTGACCGGTAATGAGCATGCCTATTTTGTCAAAGGTAAGGTTGTGATCGGTGTCGGAACACCGGAGGTATTGTCATCTGCGCTTGAGGCGGATGATCTTGTCATGATCGGAGATCGCGAGGAATCCCAGCTTCTTTGTATCGCATCCAACTGCAGCTGTATGATCGTTACGAATGGATACGAGGTCAGTCGCGAAGTGATTGAGGCGGCAAAGGAGAAGGAAGTCGTTGTAATATCGACTCCTTACGATACGTTTACGGCAGCCCGTCTGATCAACCAGAGTATTCCAATCAAGCATTTTATGACGAAGAAGGATATCGTACATTTTGATCTGGATGATTATGTGGATGAAGTTCGCGAATCGGTTGCGAAGATCAGGCACCGTGACTTCCCGATTCTTGATGAAAATCAGAATTATGTAGGAATGTTCTCAAGACGTAATTTGATGAATACACAGAAGAAACAACTGATCCTGGTGGATCACAATGAGAAGTCGCAGGCAGTGGCGAATATCGATGAGGCAGAGATTCTTGAAATCATTGATCATCACCGCCTGGGCAGTCTGGAGACAATGGCTCCGGTTTACTTCAGAAACCAGCCGCTCGGCTGTACTTCCACGATCATCTATCAGATGTATCTGGAGAAAGGTGTTGAGATCAACCCGCAGATGGCAGGTATTATGTGCGCAGCAATCCTGTCTGATACACTAATGTTCCGCTCACCGACGTGTACGGAAATTGACCGGAATGCAGCACTCGCTTTGGCAAAGATTGCAGGGGTGGAAGTGGCAGAACTTGCATCTGCAATGTTTGAAGCCGGAAGTGATTTTGATAATAAGACAGAAGACGAGATTCTAAATCAGGACTTTAAGATATTCCATTCCGGAACGATCAATTTTGGTGTCGCACAGATCAGTGCGATGGGGCGTCAGGAGCTTGATAAGGTGCAGGAGCGAATCGCGCCGAAGCTGGATCAGCTTCTGGGAGAGAAACAGATTCAGATGGTATTTGTTATGCTGACAGATATTCTTAATGAATCTACCTATCTGATCTATCGCGGAACGGATGCGGCACAGATTATTGCCAGTGCATATAACTGTGACCCGACGGAAGAAGGTATCATGTTAAAAGGCGTGGTATCGCGCAAGAAGCAGCTGATTCCGGTGTTGATCAACACGATGGCAGAACGTCAGGCATAATATTTATGAAAAGAGAAAGACAATTCCTGGGAGTTGCCTTTCTCTCTTTTTTATGTATTGAATCTGGATTTGGACAGGCATCATTACGAATGCGCGGTTTGTTGATGAAATTGTTCTCTTGGTGAACTACCGAAATTTTTCTTGTATGCGCGTGAGAATGTGGAGTAATTACGGAAGCCACATTCGTAGCAAACATTTGTGATTGGTTTCCCCTGTTGGATTAAGTCGCGGGCAAGAAGTAACCTCTTTGTGGTGAGATAATTTCCGATGGTGTATCCGGTCTCTTCTTTGAATGCGTGCATGAGATGATAGCGGCTGAGGAAGAATGTATCAGCTAGAAAATCAATGGATATATCATCTGTTAAATGTTCATTTAAGTAATCAATGACATCGATCATCTTTTTGTTGGACGAGGAGTTCGCAAGGTATTCAATTCCATCATGGATTGCAACTCGATTGAGCTCGATCATGAATTCAAGGAAAAGAAGATTGTGATACAACTCGTATGCATATTCCGTGGAATCGAGTGATTGCTCCAGTTCCCGCACAATCTGTCCGAGTTTTGTTGTGCCGAAAGCCGGGACACGCAGTACGTGGGACTGCTTCCTATGTGCCTCGATCAGGCATTGTGCGAGATCGTAAGAATCGGTGCGATAGTCAGCCAGATAATCTTTGGAAATATAAATGATGATACGTTCGTAAACCGATGTATCATGGAGAATCGGGCGATGTACTTCACCGGCCGGGACGAATACGATATCTTCGGGTTTCAGATCATAAGTACGGCCTTCCACGCAATACGATACATTTCCTCGCATAAGAAGCAGTATCTTATGAAAATCGTGGAAATGAAAATCAATCGGTGTCATTTTCTCGTCGATCAGATGAAAAATTTTAAAATTACTGTTTAAGTATCCTGTCTTTTCATATTCGTTCATGGAATATCCCTCACGTTTTTGTCTTATTGGCTGGTTGTAAAACGGGCAATACGAACCAAAATACAATGTATGCGTTCTGTTATCTAAAGTTTACTATGCGGGCACACAATTTGCAATATAGAAAGCACTTAAGATGTTTTCAGATGATAAAGTGCGGAGTATACTGATGATATAGGAAAATTGGAAGAATAAATTATAAGAAAACCGTTAGGAGGAGAATGTATGAAGTTTACGAAGATGCATGGCTGCGGCAACGATTATGTGTATGTGAATTTGTTTGAGGAACAGATAGAGAATCCGGCGAAAGTATCGATTGCAGTCAGTGATCGGCATTTTGGTATCGGTTCTGATGGACTGATCACAATCGGAGCGTCGGAGATTGCAGATTTTCGGATGCGAATCTATAATGCAGATGGATCTGAGGCGGAGATGTGCGGAAACGGTATTCGTTGTGTGGCAAAATACGTGTATGACCATAAGCTGACCGATAAGACTGAGATTACGGTGGAGACGGGCGCTGGAGTGAAAACACTGCAGCTGACGGTTGAGGATGATAAAGTGACGCTTGTCCGTGTGGATATGGGGGAGCCGATTCTGACACCGGATGAGATTCCGGTTGTGGCAGATGGGGATCGCGTTGTGGATGAACCGATTGTTGTGGATGACAAGGAGTGGCGCATGACCTGTGTGTCGATGGGAAATCCGCATGCGGTTGTGTTTGTGGATGATGTGGCGCATTTTGAATTGGAAAAATACGGACCGCTTTTTGAAAATCATGTGCGTTTTCCGAAGCGAACCAATACGGAATTTGTACAGATCATATCGAGAAACGAGGCAATTATGCGCGTGTGGGAGCGTGGTTCGGCGGAGACATGGGCATGTGGAACCGGAACCTGCGCGACGGTTATGGCGTGTATTCTGAATGGACTTACGGACAATGATGTGCTGGTGCATTTAAGAGGCGGAGACCTGCGTATCGTGTATGATGAGAAGAGTAATCATGTATTTATGACCGGACCGGCTACGGAGGTGTTTGAGGGAGAAATTCAGTTGTAAGTGAAACATGAATAAGAAAGTGTGCATATAGAGCGTAATGAAGAATCGGTACGGAGCGAAGATAAATGGGTGAACCCGGACCGATGATTTTGAGTGGAAAAGATGATAGTGTCAAATGACCTATGAAAAAATGAGCCAAAGAAAAAGGCTCAAATGAA
>SAMEA104315423__coassemble_1728_pt1 | contig 48966 bp, 37 predicted proteins | sample SAMEA104315423__metabat2_low_PE_012 | metagenome-assembled genome bin SAMEA104315423 (sample SAMEA104315423) | gut metagenome | biome: Monkey gut; feature: monkey-associated habitat; material: faeces | place: China | collected 2013 | reverse complement strand
CCTTTCCTTTCGTTGTATGGGTTTATGAGCGGCGGCGTTTTCCCGGTTTGAAATCGAGGATATGTCCCTCAATCACACGAGCGTAACGCTTGATCTTGATCTCCCGACGCTGCTGGCTTTGCAGGGCGGCCTGATACCTGTCCTCAGTCAAAAACAGTCGTATTTCCTCTCCGGGGCTACCGTAAGCTGTGCTGGGACGCAGGACGGAAAACTCAATCATCCAGCGGGTGTTATCCTGAAAACGCTCCACGGCAAGAATGTTGTGTCCTTTCAGCTCGCGGGCTGAAATATCCCTCATAGGCGGCTCCTTTCATCGTTCCTGATCTCTCTGGCGTTTTTTCTGCCACTGTTCCAGCAGCTTGATAATAGTTTCCTGCATCCGCTGGGGCGTATAGCTTTTAGGGAAATACTTCCGCAAGGTGTCAGAGGTAAATGTCACTCGATCCAGATCGCTTTTCTTTTCCTCACCCATGATGACACGCATCATATCGAGGGTCAGATGCCCCTCCTGACTGTATTTCTTGAGCCGCTGGGCTTGAGAAAGAGAAGGGGTAGCCTGTTCGCTGTCCATCGCGTCCAACAGGTCTACCTGTTCCTCCTTTTTGAGAAAGGACAGCTCATAGGCAGGGTTCAGGGCAATCTTCTTTTCATCCACCATATCCATCAATTCAGGAATCAACTCTGTCAGACGGATATAGCGCTGAATTTGATTTCGACTTTGCCCCACCTGTTCAGCAAGCAACTGGTCTGATCGCTTTTGTGTCCCAACTTGGGACACATTTTCTTTACTCGGTCTGCCAGCCTGTCTTTTCATGGCATCCAGCTTCATCTTGTAGGCAAAGGCTCTTTCACTTGGGAGCAAGCTTTCTCGCTGCAAGTTGCTGTCAACCATAATGATCGTGGCGGCATCATCATCCAAATCCCGAACAATGACCGGCATGGTCTCCTTTTCTGCCAGCTCACTGGCTCTGTGCCGCCTGTGTCCGGCTACCAGCTCATAACCGCCCTCCGGGTCCGGTCGAGCAATCGCCGGAACCAGAACGCCATACTGCTTGATACTGTCAGCGGTCTCCATCATGGCTTCGTCATCCTTGACTTTGAATGGGTGGTTCTTAAAGGGATGCAGTTCAGACAGCGGAATCTCCTGAATCTTTTCCAGCTTTGCATCCTGACGGCCTTCTTCGGTGGAGAACAGATCATCTACCGAGGCCAGCTCTATTTTTTTCGCGCTGCTTTTCAAGTTTCAACACCTCCTTCGTCAGATTTCGATACCCCTCTGCCACCTTGCCGCCAGGGTCATGGGCAAAAATACTTTTTCCCTCGGCGCTGATTTCCTTTGCCCGGACAGAATGGGGAATCTCTGTGCCGAATACTTTGATCTTGCTACCATAGGTCTCACGCAGGAGCGCGGAGATCTCTTTGGCAAAGTTGGTTCGGCTGTCCACCATCGTCAGCAGGATACCGTCTATCTGGAGCTTGGGGTTGATCTGCCGCTTTACCTTGTTTACCGTGGAGAGCAGCTGTTCCAACCCTTTGGCGGGCAGATACTCCGCCTGAACGGGAATTATGATCCTGTTGGCAGCTGCCAGTGCGTTGACTGTGAGCATACCCAGGGAGGGCTGGCAGTCGATGAGGATATGGGAGTATTGCCCCTTCAGCGTGTCCAGATATTGCCGCAAGATAGTCTCACGACTCATGGCGTTTACCAGAGATACCTCCATACCGGATAACTGGATGTCCGCAGGCATCAGGTCTACGCCCTCTGAGTGGTGCAGGATACCCTCGCCGGGACGGAGCGGCTCATCCATCAAGATTCGACCCATAGCGTCGGACAAGGTAAAGGGCAGCTTGTCCGGTTGCGGATTTCCCAGGCTGATTGTCAGGCTCCCTTGTGGGTCTCCGTCGATCAGAAGGACTTTCTTTCCGGCCTGCGCCAGCCCGATTCCCAAGTTGGCACAGGTCGTTGTCTTGCCAACGCCGCCTTTCTGGTTGGCAATGGCGATGATCTGTGTGTTCAAATAAACCTCCTCCTTCTACAAAAAATATCCCTATTCCGAAAAATAGGGATGAAAAAAGCCGCTTACTCAAATAAATGAATAAACGGCTATGTAAGAAATATTCGATTGTAAGTAAAGTTTTATATCACTGCAAAATAACGAAGTGCATCTTTGATTGCTTCTACCTTTTCTGGTGTCGGATGCTTCCTCGGCTGTTTCAATTCCTCTACTGCGTTAGGAGCATCATACATCGGCAATCCCAAATTTCGCTTTACCTCTGCGATATATGCGGTATGTACCTTGAAGCCGTATTTCGCTTCTATGTACTCCTTAATCATTTTGTAGGTCACTTTTTCTTTGGGCTTGTACGCTTCGGCTCTTTTAGCAATACTATCTACCGGAATCTTGCCCTCGCCCTCTCCAAACTCCACATCAATGTGGATATAACTATCGGCTTTTTTGTGGGACAAAAGAACTACCGTCTCCACATGCACCGTGTGCGCGAACTGGTCCACCGCCCGCACCTTCTTAAGCTCATACCCGCCATCCACTAGAATCCGAAGATCTCTTGCAAGTGTCGCAGAATCGCAGCTGACATATACGATGCGATCCGGCTGCATCGCAAGCATCGTGTTGAGACATACCTCGTCACAGCCCTTGCGCGGCGGATCAACAACGATCACATCCGGATGGCGCATCGCTGCGTCCGAGCCACAATGAGCCGGTTGTAATGCATTCTTCTGCACATCGGATATTTCTGTGCCTTGGGAATCACCGGTTGCATCCCCGCTTTCTTCGTAGAACTGCGGCAGCACTTCTTCTGCTTTTCCGACGAAGAACTCTGCATTCGTAATCTCGTTGAGCTTCGCATTGTTTTTCGCATCCTCGATTGCCTGCGGAACAATCTCCACACCATAGACCTGCTTCGCCTTCTGCGAGAGGAAAAGAGAAATTGTTCCGATGCCACAGTAGAGATCCCACACGGATTCTTTACCGGTAAGCCCCGCATAATCCATTGCGATGCTGTACAGTTTCTCTGTCTGCTCCGGATTCACCTGATAGAAGGACTGCGGCGAAATATGGTAAGCAATCGCGGTGTCCGTCAGGGAGAAATCATCCGTATTGCGCAGATGGATATAATCCGTGATATACGGTTGTCCCCAGATGCAACGTGTTTTGCGCCCCAGTATCACGTTCGTTTTCTCCGTATTGCTGTTCAGCGAGATTGAAGTCATTCCTTCGATCTTCTGCAACTGCTGCACCAGTTCCTCCTCATGTGGAATCCTGTCCCCATTAATGATCAGACAGACCATAATCTCCTTCGTCGTAAAGCCGTAACGGATCAGCACATGGCGCACAAGACCTCTTCCGTCCTCTTCCTTATACGGACGAATTTGATGTTCTTTCATCCATTTGCAGACGATTGCAAGGATCGGCTGATTAACCTCTGCCCCAAGCATACAATCCTGCACCGGAATGATGCTGTGTGTGCGCGCCGCATAAAAGCCTGCGATCACATGCCCTTCCTTGTCCGTTCCAATCGGAAACTGCGCCTTGTTACGATAACGATAAGGCTGATCCATTCCGACAATCGGAAGCATGACAGCGTCCACTTCTTCCTCCGAAAATCCACCGAGGCGGATCAGATTATTTCGCACCTTCTGATTCTTGAATGCAAGCTGCTCATCATAAGAAAGAGCCTGAATCTGACAACCTCCGCAACTTCTGTGCAGCGGGCATTCCGGCTCTACTCGATGCGGGGAAGGACACTTGATCTCCTCCACCCGCGCATATCCATAATTTTTCTTCACTTTCGTCGCACGCGCAACGATCTCATCACCGATTAAAGCGTCCTTCACAAAAAAGGTCATTCCTTCGTATTTGCCGATCCCTTCTCCGCCGACGCCCATGTCTGTAATGATCAAGGGAAATAAATCGTTTTTCTTCACTCTTGTTACCCTTCTATAAATATACAACTATATCGTACTTGTTCTACGAATATTGGTATCTAACAGGCGATTGAATCCCTGCCACTGCAAATTGTTCTCCGGTACGCCTGCAAGCACCTCGCGAACCGTCTCCATCTTCGCATCCAGATTATCTGCAAAGCTAAGTGCCAAAGCTTCGACCAAAGCCGGCTTCTTCGGCGAACCGTATTCCAGTTCTCCGTGGTGTGCTAAGATGCAGTGCTTCAATTCGTTGGCAAGAACCTCCGGGAATCCGTCGATCTCGCGGATCTTCTCCCCGATCCACTCCGCACCGATCATAATATGACCGAGCAGCTGACCAGCGTCTGTATAGTCATTGGCCGGGAATGTGGAAAGTTCCTTCAGCTTACCGATATCGTGAAACATTGCAGCCGTAAGCAGCAGATCCCGGTTCAAAAACGGATAGTTCTGTGCAAAATAATTACAGTTTCTTGTCACACTGACCGTGTGCTCAAGAAGACCGCCGACAAATCCGTGATGCACACTTTTGGCAGCGGAATGGAACTTAAACGCCTTGGCAAAAGCCGCATCATCGAAAAACATATGTAAAAGCCTGGACAGATACGGATTCTTGACAGAAGCGATATATCCCATCATCTCCTGATACATCTCATCAATATCTTTATCACTCACCGGAAGATAATTCTCCGGCTCATACTCGCCCTCACCGACCTTGCGCACCCGCTTGATCGACAACTGTAAGTTTCCCTGAAAACTTGTGACATCACCTGTGACAGCGATATAGTCCAAAGCATCAAACTCGTCAATTCCGACCGAACCCGGATCCCAGATTTTGGCATCCAGCGTTCCTGTCTTATCCTGTAAAAGTACATTATCATACGGCTTTCCAGACTTGGTCAATGCCGCCTGTTTGGATTTACATAAGTAGATTTCGTTGATTCTCTCTCCCTCGCGGAGAGTCTCGATAAATTTCATAATTGCTCCTTTATTTTAAAATTCCTGCTTCAATTTCACAGGTTAATTCTTTATAACCATTACTGCCTTCCCGCATGAATACCACAGAGTACGTCTCTCCCGGCGTCAATCCGAGTACAGCATCCGTATACGAATCATCCGTTGTGATATCCTTATCGTCAATCTTCTGGATGACATCGCCGCTTTGTAATCCCGCGTTCATCGCCGGAGAATCCATCTCAGCTTCCTTGATATAAACGCCCTTTGGAATACCATAGGTATTGGCAATCTTATCCGTCACGGTCGAAATATGGGTTCCCAAATACGGAACATCCTTCGATGCATACAAAAGCTCCATGATCCGGTTCAGTTCCGTCACATCGACCGCCGTCAGAGCGCCTGTCGAAGCTGCGCTGTAATTCTGCATCACAACGCCGATCATTTCACCATCCGTATTGATCAGAATTCCGCTTGCATTCTTGTTCGCGACAATATCCGTTGTATACACGGAATAATTGCTGTCCTGCGTAGAAATCTCATTACCCGTGGAAGTAATATTTCCCGTCAGAATCGAATAGTTGGTTCCGAGCGGACTTCCCAAAGCGATCACAATGCTTCCCTTGTGCACCGTGCTGGAATTGCCCATAGACATAATTTTAATCAGAGAAAGCGTTGACTTCTCCATCTTATCCTTAGCGACCGCAAGCACCGCAAGTCCTGTGTTTCCATCATACTTCATCAGTTCTGCCGGTGCGACAGAATCATCGATAAATGTCACATTGATCTTCGACGCATCCTTGATCACCTTGCGCTCCGTAAGGATCAAAAGCTTGCCGCCGGTATCGCCAACGATCGTGCCGGATCCCTGTCCCTCACGCTCATAGGAAGTATTAAACCAGTCCGTATCACTGACCACGCTCGTGATCGTCACAATAGACTTATTGGCAACATTGCCGATCGCATAAAGCTGCGTCTGGATCTTCTGGTAATCGTCGATTGTAAATTCCCTGATCGTCTCCTTCTGTTCCTGCGTATCGTCCGGTGTCTGCGTCGCTTCCTGCGTATCCTCAGTCTCTGGTTCCTGCGAATTCTGCACCTGCGTATCCGGTGTATTCTCCTTCAGTTTCTCCCGCAGCGACGGCAGCATCAGAAGCATCACAAGGACAGCCGTCAGCGCAAAAACAATACCACATCCTGCCGCGGTCAGGAAACGGATCCAGATGCGCTTATAATTCTTCGGCTTATCTTTAATTTTCTCTCTAACAAATTCATTCTTCGGTAATTGCTTGTCTTCCATGTACGACCTTCTCAATCCTCATTTGAAAAACCAACACATCAACCAATATTATATTCGCATTTCTGTACTCTTGCAACCATTTTTGCCTTTTCCCGCAAACAAGAATGAGGTATAATGTAGGCGAAGCAACAAGCAGTGCCAAATGTGAAATAAACAGTTCACTGTGCTCGCACAAAGGGAACTGTTTATCTCACATTTGATAGTGCGACTGCACGGTTAGCGAGAAAATCACAGATTTTCGAGCGAGCACTGCGAATATAATGCAAGCAAAGGATACCCCATGAATAAAAAAGTTTATCATACATTGGAATATTACAAAATACTCGACATGCTCGCCGGATATGCGGCCTGCGAAGAGACAAGGAAACGCTGCCTTGCCCTGACGCCGCTCACTGACAAGACAGAGATCGAGCAGTTGCAGACAACGACAGCCGACGCATTGAGCCGTCTCTACAAGGGAAGCGGTATCAGCTTCGCCGGCGTGCACAATATCAATGGTCCACTGAAGCGTCTGGACATCGGCGGCACCTTAAACACGACGGAGCTTCTTATGATCAGTTCGCTCCTTGAAGTGGCAAAACGCGCCAAATCCTACGACCGCTCGGATCATGCAGATGACAAGACCGATTCGCTCTCCCTGCTGTTCTCACAGCTCGAGCCGCTGACACCTCTGCACGAGGAGATCAAACGCTGTATCATCGGGGAAGACGAGATTGCAGACGATGCAAGTCCTGCTTTATCCAAAATCCGTAAATCGATCCGTGGCATGAACGACCGGATCCACGCGCAGCTGACCAGCCTTATGAACAACACAACAACCCGCAGCTACCTGCAGGACGCTGTCATCACGATGCGCGACGGACGCTACTGTCTGCCGGTGAAAGCAGAAGCCAAGACTTCCGTTCCCGGAATGGTACATGACCAGTCCTCCAGCGGATCTACACTTTTTATCGAGCCGATGGCTGTGGTCAATTTAAATAATGAGCTCCGTGAATTATTCTTAAAGGAGCAGGAAGAAATCAATGCAATTCTCGCAGAACTTTCCAACCGTGTCGCAGAAAATGCGAACGGAATCCGCCAGGATTACACTGTACTTGCAGAACTCGATTTCATCTTCGCCAAAGCGCAGCTCGCCAAATCCTACAATGGTGTTGCCCCACTCTTCAATGAAGAGGGACGTATCAACATCCGGAAAGGAAGACATCCGCTGCTCGATCCGAAGAAGGTTGTTCCGATCGATGTCCGTCTCGGCGACGAGTTCCGTCAGCTGATCGTCACCGGACCAAACACCGGAGGTAAAACGGTATCGCTTAAGACGGTCGGACTGCTGACCCTGATGGGGCAGGCAGGTCTGCACATTCCGGCAGGCGACCGTTCGGAACTTGCGATCTTCCATGAGATTTATGCGGATATCGGTGATGAGCAGAGTATTGAGCAAAGCTTAAGTACCTTCTCCTCTCATATGACCAATATCGTCCGCATCTTAAAAGACGCGGATGACAGAAGCTTATGCCTTTTTGATGAGCTGTGTGCCGGAACCGATCCGACAGAAGGTGCCGCACTGGCCATCTCGATTCTGCACAAGCTTCACCAATATGGTGCTACCACGATGGCTACCACACACTACAGTGAACTGAAAGTCTACGCGCTCTCCACGGAAGGCGTGGAAAACGCATGCTGCGAGTTCGACGTCGAAACCTTAAGCCCGACCTACCGTCTCCTGATCGGTATCCCGGGCAAAAGTAACGCTTTCGCAATCAGCTCGAAACTCGGACTTGCGGAGAACATCATTGAAGATGCGAAAAGCCGCTTAAGTGACAAAGATGTTGACTTTGAAGATATGCTTGCCAATCTCGAAGCCAGCCGCATCACAATTGAAAAGGAACAGTTGGAAATACAGAAATACAAAGCGGAAATTGAACAGTTAAAACAGCGTCTCACCACGAAAAATGAACGACTCGATGCAAGCCGCGACGATATTCTTCGCAAGGCGAACGAAGAAGCCTACCAGATTCTCAAAGAAGCAAAGGATCTTGCGGATGAGACGATCCGCAACTTCAATAAATACGGTCAGGGACAGGCTCCGATGAGCAAGATGGAGAAGGAACGAAGTAAAGTCCGCGACAAGATGAATGCGAGTGAAAAGAATCTGTCCATGAAGAAGAAAGAGACGGTTAATCACAAGGTTCCGAAGAAACTTCGTGTCGGTGACTCCGTCAAGGTTCTCTCAATGAATCTTAAGGGAACTGTTCACACGCTGCCGAACGCCAAAGGTGATCTGTATGTGCAGATGGGAATTCTCCGTTCTCTTGTCAACATCAAGGATCTTGTGCTGATCGATGACGATGCAGCTTCTCCGATTGCCAAGAAATACGGTGGCAGCAGCTCCGGCAAGATCAAGATGAGTAAATCCGCTTCGGTATCCACAGAGATCAATCTGATCGGTATGACAGTTGACGAGGCGATCGCGCATCTTGATAAATATTTAGACGATGCTTATCTGGCGCATCTGCCATCCGTCCGCATTGTCCACGGTAAGGGAACCGGCGCATTAAGGAATGCTGTGCAGGCGCACCTGCGCAGGCAGAAATACGTCAAATCCTTCCATGCGGGAGCTGCCGGCGAGGGAGATGCCGGTGTAACAATCGCTGAATTTGATTAAAGTTAACTATTCAGACCCCTGAGAATAAGAAAAACTGATACGTCATGCTTGCATGTAAGTAACAGTTTTCTTATTCGTAAGGTGGCTCGAATAGAGTCACCGCCCCAGATATGAGCAAAAGTAGTTGCGATAGCAACGAGAAAGCACGATTTATCGTGCGCTTTTGCGAATGTATGGATGGGGTTCTGAACAGATGCAATTAATGAATAAACAGGAGGAACACTATGGTATCAAAACAGAAAATACTCATCGTTGATGACGATAACAACATTGCAGAACTGATATCGCTCTACCTCACAAAAGAATGCTACGACACCCGCATCGTCAATGACGGCGAGGAGGCACTGATTGCATTCGAACAATACAATCCGAACCTGATCCTGCTCGACTTAATGCTTCCGGGCATCGACGGATATCAGGTATGCCGCGAGATCCGTGCCAAGAGTAACACGCCAATCATCATGCTCTCCGCCAAAGGCGAAGTCTTTGACAAAGTGCTTGGTCTTGAGCTCGGTGCTGACGATTATATCTTAAAACCTTTTGACTCCAAGGAACTTGTTGCCCGCGTGAAGGCAGTACTCCGCCGCTACCAGCCGGTCAAAACCGAAACCCCACCGGTTGTCGAGATCAAATGTGTGGAATATCCGGATCTCATTGTCAATCTGTCCAACTATTCCGTTGTCTACAACGGACGACCGATCGACATGCCTCCGAAGGAGCTGGAACTTCTTTACTTCCTTGCCTCCTCACCGAATCAGGTATTTACGCGTGAGCAGCTTCTCGATCATATCTGGGGATACGAATACATCGGCGACACAAGAACCGTGGATGTCCATGTGAAGCGTCTGCGCGAGAAGATCAAGGACCACAGTTCCTGGTCTATCGCAACGGTATGGGGCATCGGTTATAAATTTGAGGTAACAGAATGAAATCACGCATGTACATAAAAATGCTTCTCGGCTATCTTCTTTTTGGGATCTGTGCCATCGTTATCCTGTGCACCTTCACCCAGAAGACCGTCTCGGAACATTTGGAGCGCCGGGAAGCACAGCAGCTGTATCGCGAATCGAACCTGATTGCATCCGGATATGCTGCCAATTTTATGAATTCTTCTCTGTCTCTACATGACTTCCAGTCACAGATGGAGATGCTCAGCACCTATCTGTCCGCAGAAATCTGGGTCATTGACAATCAGGGACATATCCTGTTTAATTCCGCGGACGCACAGATCGGTCAGAATGCCGCCAAATCCGAGTATACGAGTCTTCCCGACTTTGACAGCACCAGTTTCAGCAACCATTTCTATACGATCGGACGCTTTTACGGAATGTTCGACGAGGATACCTTAAGTGTGTTCTCCCCGATTACGTCAGGCTACCGCGTCCGCAGTTACGTATTGATCCATAAACCGGTATCCGGAATTGTCCGGTTTTCCAATGAATTTTTAAATATCGCATTCTACACGGTAGGAATCCTTGCACTCTGTGCACTGCTTCTGCTTCTCGCCTTTTCTTATCTGAACTACCGACCGCTGCGAGAGATCACAAAAGTTGCACAAAGCTATGCGAAAGGTAATTTTGAACCACGTATCCATATCCATGCGAATGACGAACTTGGAATCATCGGCAATACGATGAATTATATGGCAAACGAGCTTGACACCTTAGAGGAAGACCAGCGCAAGTTCATCTCCAATGTCTCGCACGATTTCCGCTCGCCGCTGACTTCGATCAAAGGCTATATTGAAGCAATGCTTGATGGAACGATTCCGGTCGAATTGCAGGACAAGTATCTGAATATCATTCTTTTTGAGACGGAACGTCTGACAAAGCTGACGCAGGGAATCCTTGATCTCAACCAGTTCGGACGCCATCGCGGCATCATGCTCGATCTGGCAGATTTCGATATCAACCGGATGATCAAGACAACCATCCTGACCTTCGAAGGAACCTGCGAGAAGAAAGGAATCACGTTCGATCTCGTCCTGACCGGACAGGAATTATTCGTCCATGCAGACATGTCGAAGATCCAGCAGGTTCTCTATAACCTGATCGATAACGCAACGAAATTCTCACACCAGAACAGTGCGATTAAGATTGAGACCAGCATCAAGAACGAGAAAGTGTTCATCTCTGTCAAGGATTCCGGCATCGGAATTCCGGCAGACAGCATCAAAAAGATCTGGGAGCGCTTCTACAAGACAGACCTCTCAAGAGGAAAGGATAAGAAGGGCACCGGACTTGGTCTGGCGATCGTCAAAGAGATTATTCAGGCGCACAACGAACATATCAATGTCATCAGTACGGAAGGTGTCGGAACGGAATTTATCTTCACCTTGCCGCTCTCACAAAAAGAAGTGCAGTAGCATTTGCTACTGCACTTCTTTTAATTCTCCTCATGAAGTTCATGAACATCCAGATCTAATTCATTTCCGTTGCGGTCGTAAGCCGCATTCTTCGTATTCCACTGGAAGCTTTCTCTGTCAAACTTCTTGTCGGCTGTCAGGTAATCACCCTCAAACACCGTATATTCGAACCGGTATCCTTCCGTCGTCTTAGCTCTCACACAAATACGAATGTGCTGTTGCTCCGGAATCTCTGCTTCGCTCTCCGACTCTTCGGTATTCGTTTCCGGCATCTCGTAAGTAAACGCACAACCAGCTCTTCCCGAGACGCCCTCAATCGTATCCACTTCACTGGCACTGTCAGAAGAACTTTCTGTCGCATCCACAGCATTATCGCTGCCTTCTGCCAAAGCTGTTCCGGTATCCGAATCTGCTCCATTCATCTTCGCCAGAAGATCCTCCTCGTCAATCTGCTTCTCATCCAGCATCGTAACCAGCTCCAGACTTTGGAACGTAAACAGATTCAGACCGCTCAATTCAACATCACAGTCACTATTTAAGCGGATTGCTCCATTCTTAAAAGAAGGTTCCTTATCAAGCTTCGCAAGAAGCACCTGATCAAGACTGAAATCGAGTCCCTGATAATCATTTAAGACTTCCGTAGTCTTCTTTCTTCCGTTCGAAATCAAAAATGTAATATTACCGTCAAAATCCTTATTGAGCGGTAGATCCACACTTCCGGTAAAAGCATACTTGCCCCGCCTTAAAGTTGTCTCCTTTGTCCCGAAAAAGATACTGACTTCCGTCTTATCGGTATATTCCTTCGGAACAACGGACACATTCACTTTATACTTTCGATTCGCAAAGTCGAGGCTTTCCACTGCGATGGAATAATCCTCAACCATGCTTGCTTCCTCCTGCAGGGTCTTCTCAATATTGGACTGCAAATTCGTCATATCGGACAAAATCACGCTCGTGGAATCCTGCAGATAGGTAAGCTGATTCGTCAAAGCATCAATCTTGCGGAACATTCCATACATCAGTGCAAGAATTAACACTATAATGACAATGATGATGATTTTTTTAAAATTCAATTTCCATTTCTTCATATAAAACGTTGACTCACAAAACTACTGCTCCGAAGATTCTTCGGTTGCTGTAATCTGGATTCCAAGCTCCTCAAGCTGCTTCTCGTCTACAGTTCCCGGAGCCTCAGACATCAGATCCGATGCATCCTTTACCTTCGGGAATGCGATTACATCACGAATAGAGTCTGCGTGTACCATATGCATGATCATACGGTCAACACCATAAGCAAGTCCTGCGTGTGGCGGTACTCCGTAAGAGAAAGCGTCTAACAGGAATCCGAACTGCTCATGCGCGCGCTCCTTGGTAAATCCAAGAACCTCGAACATCTTCTCCTGAATATCGTCCTGATGAATACGTACAGATCCTCCACCAAGCTCCGTTCCGTTTAATACGATGTCGTAAGCCTTGGCACGCACGGCACCCGGATCCGAATCGATTTTGTTCCAATCCTCTTCCATCGGCATCGTGAATGGATGATGCATTGCCATAAAACGGTTCTCCTCATCGGACCACTCAAGAAGCGGGAACTCGGTTACCCACAGGAAATTGTACTGGTTCTCATCCATCAGTCCAAGTTCCTCGCCGAGCTGCAGACGGAGTGCTCCAAGCACGTTCCATACAATCTTATTCTTATCAGCAGCGAACAGAAGCAGATCGCCCGGCTTACCATTCATCTTCTCAACCAACGCCTTCAGTTCGTCTTCCGTCATGAATTTTGCGAAGGATGACTTATAGGTTCCATCCTCGTTGACGCACAAATAAGCAAGTCCCTTGGCACCGCATCCCTTTGCATGCTCAACAAGCTTATCGATCTTCTTACGAGGCATAGCGCCCTGTCCACAAACATTGATACCGCGGACAGATCCACCGTTCTCAAGCGCACCGGTAAATACACCGAATCCACATCCTTTTACGACATCCGATACGTCAACCAGTTCCATGCCGAAACGGGTATCCGGCTTGTCGGAACCGAAACGATCCATCGCTTCCTGCCAAGGCATACGTGGCAGCGGAAGCTGGATATCAACGTCGATTGCTTCCTTGAATACATATTTAAGAAGACGCTCGTTTACATCGAGAACGTCCTCGATATCTACGAAAGATAACTCCATATCTGCCTGTGTGAACTCCGGCTGACGGTCCGCACGAAGATCCTCGTCGCGGAAGCATCTTGCGATCTGGAAATAACGGTCATATCCGGAAGCCATCAGAAGCTGTTTGAAAAGCTGCGGTGACTGTGGCAGCGCATAAAAATTCCCCGGATGTACACGGCTCGGTACAAGATAGTCTCTTGCTCCCTCAGGAGTAGACTTACAAAGGATCGGAGTCTCGATCTCTAAGAATCCCTCATTTGCCATAAACTGACGCATCAGTCCGAGCACACGGCTCTTGAGCATTAAGTTACGCTGGATATCCGGTCTTCTCAAATCAAGATAACGATACTTCAGGCGGATATCCTCCTTTGTCTGGCTGTTCTCCTCAATTGCAAACGGAGGTGTCTGTGACTCGGAAAGGATACGAAGGCTTGTTGCGATCACTTCGATATCTCCGGTCTTTAAATTCTCATTGACTGCAGCGGAACGCTTCTGCACGTTTCCCTCGATAGCGACAACATACTCGCTTCTTAACGTTCCCGCCTTTGCGAAGCCTTCTGCTCCGACACTGTCCTCATCAAATACGATCTGTAACAGACCGCTTCTATCACGCAAGTCGATAAAGATCAGACTTCCTAAATTTCTTCTCTTCTGTACCCAGCCCATCACGGTAACCTTCTCACCGATATTGGAACTGCTTACCTCTGTACATCTGTGGCTTCTGTGTAAGCCCTTCATTGATTCTGCCATAATTGTCTCCTCTATTACTTATTAAAGAACTCTACGAATTCCTCGTATCCCTCTTTGCTCAACTGTTCTTTCTGGAATTTCTTATTCTTATTCATACGCACAACAAGTACCTGGTGTCCGTTCTCACGTGCTTCCTTCGCCTGCTTCATCACATCCACAAGCTTCTCGGCCGGATACTTCTTCTCCACGAGATAAGCCACTCTCTTCGGGCTCTCCGGGATCTTGAATCCGCTCTCCATAAGAAGTAAGATGATACGCTCGAATCCGATCGAGAATCCGCAGGCCGGAACATCGTTTCCGGTAAACTTGCCGATCATCTTATCGTATCTTCCACCGCCGCCGCAGGCTGCGCCAAGCTCCGGCATGGAGATCTCGAAGATCGTTCCTGTATAGTAGCTCATTCCTCTTACAAGTGTCGGATCAAACACCAATGTAAACTCTGCGTTCTTGGTTGCATTGACCGCAACCGCGATTTCTGTCATGTTCGTAACAACTTCCTGATCAAGAAAATCGCCTAATGTATCGGCGAGGAAGGTAACGCCTTCTGCAACATCCTTCTTCTCCTCAAGCAGCTTAAACAGACCTAAATATTTATCAATCGATTCCTGTGCGTAGCCATCCTTTGCAAGCTCCTCGGCAACACCCTCAACACCGATCTTGTCCATCTTGTCGAGCGTGATAAAGACGTTGTCATAATCCTCCTCGGCAAACCCGCTGTATGCAGCCATCGCCTTAAGAATTCTTCGCTCATTGATACGGATCTCAAAGTTCTTAAATCCAAGTCTTCCGATCGTTGTGGTCGTAGCCGTGATCAGCTCGATCTCCGCAAGATTGCTCGGCTCTCCTAAGATATCGATGTCACACTGCGTAAACTGGCGGTAACGGCCTCTCTGCGGACGATCCGCTCTCCACACGCTTCCGATCTGTAATGCCTTAAACGGACTCGGCAGATCATTGGCATTGTTCGCATAGAAACGCGAAAGCGGAACGGTTAAGTCATAACGCATACCAAAATCAACGACATCCGCCTCTTCCTTTGCTGTCTCCAAATTCAATTTCTCGCCGCGCTTCAATACTTTGAAGATCAGCTTCTCATTCTCGCCGCCCTGCTTGTTGGAGAGGTTTGCGATATTCTCCATACAAGGGGTCTCGATCGGTGTAAACCCGAAGCTTCGATAGGTCTCCTTGATCACGCTTGTCACATAATCGCGGATTTCCATCTCTGCTGGTAATATATCTTTCATGCCGTTCACCGGCTTCTTGCTTAATGCCATCTGCTTTCCTCCGTAATCTCTAATTATCCAGAATTTATTATACGTTTGAGATTCCCATACGTCAAGCATCGAAGTGCGCAAGGGGGCGGATTTCCACCAATTCCTCTCCAACTATATGCCACAGTTGCAAAAAACGCACGACACATCACACAATTTTTCTGCAATGTATCGCGCGCCTTATGTTTTATCACCGAAAACAGCGATTTATTCATTCTCCGGTTTGAAATCCCTGATCAGATTCCATGTAGGCAGCGCATTTCCGTCATAATCAAACAACGCCTGATTTGCCCACTCATTACCGCATGGTCCCTTGTCGTTCATATACTTAAGAGACGCCTCCGTTGCCCAGCCGGAACCTGCAACCGGAATCCACGCCGGCTCCCAATAGAAGAAGCCTTTTCCCTTATTGCCCCAGATGTGACTGATACGGTTCAAGAAATCTTCCATGAAATCGTACTGTCCCTGAACCGTCATCGGATACTCAATCTTGGCAACGAGTTCCGGCTTGGTCGCATAACCCTTACGTTCATCGTCGGTCAGCTTCTCGTAATCCTTGTAATCCTCCATTGTATATCCCATGGAAACCTCTGCAATGATCAGTTCCTTACCATAACGCTCGGCAATATCATTCATATTGTCAGTCAGCATATCGAGTGTTCCGTGCCAGAACGGATAGTAGGATAATCCGATCAGCTGGAAGTCCTCGCCGCGCTTTGTGAACTCGTCAAACCACTCACGGTACAAAGCGTTATTTCCACCATTGTCCAGGTGCAGCATGATCGGCACCTCCGCATCAACGGCGCGCACGCCACGGATTCCCGCATTTACAAACTTTGCGATATTATCATAGTTTGGAACCTTGCCCTCCGGCCAGAGCAGACCGTTTGACAGCTCGTTACCAACCTGCACCATCGTTGTGTTGATTCCGTTGTCTCGGAATACTTTCATCGTATCAACAGTGAAATCGTATACTGCCTTCTCCAGTTCCTCAACACTATAGCCTTCCCACGCCTTCGGCTTGATCTGCTTGCCCGGATCGGCCCAGAAATCACTGTAATGGAAGTTTAAGAGCACACCAAGACCTGCATCGGTTACTTTCTTTGCAATCGCAAGCGTTGTCTTAAGATCATTCTCTCCGGCACCGTAAGACTCTCCACTCTCAGAGTAAGGATCATTCCACAGACGGATACGGATCGTGTCGACGTCATACTTCTTCATAATGTCAAGGATATCCATCTCGGTTCCATCGACATAATATTTGACTCCACATTTCTCAAGTTCCAATAATGTGGATAAATCCATGCCTTTTACAAATTTCATGCGTTTTCTCCTTAACTTAATACAAGCTGCCGCACTCGCGTACGGCAGCTTTGTTTTTAATCGAAATCGAATTTTGTAATTCGATCATGCATTGCCTTGTAGCGGAAGCGGATCATCTCATTTTTTTCTAAAACGTCCTGCTCCGTTCCTCTGTACTGGCAACGAATGCAGCTATAAATACCTGTTTCCTTATTGTAAAACATATCAATGTCCAGATCTCTGAGGAAGCAGGATGGGCATCTGTAGTTTAATTTGCCTTTGCCAAGTTGAGCCATGTTGCAAATACCTCCTTATCTGAGATTGTTTTCTTGTAACCAAGTGTGAACATTGGTGAGAATGCATAACCTTCTTTCACGTATCCCTCTGCTGCAGAGTCGGATGCGGTCATGGAAACTCTTGTCTCGATTTCCGGAACGACTGCTGAGACTTCGGTTGCACCTACAACGCCCTCCTCACGGCACTTGTATGCGTAATCAATGGTCTTAACTTCCGGTCCGTCGATTCTCAACTTGATATTGGACATATCCTCAGAATACTCTGTTGTACCGTAGCAGGCTACCATGTACTCGTTTAAGGTAACTTCCGCATCCGGATTGCTCATCTCAAGGATGTGACGCTCAATCTTGATGTTGGAAGATCCCTCTTCGAAATACTCCTTGGTCTGAAGTTTCACTGTCAGATCGTTAAACTCGATCGTTACAGGATCCAGTGTCAGGATTCTTGTCTTGCCTTCCTGTGAGAAATGTGCGTGTGTCGGGCAGAGACACAGATCGACTTCCTCTCCCTTGTAAGAAAGCTTCGCGCTTCTTACAGTTCCTTCTCCTGCATAATGTGTGAAGTAACCTGCACGGTACTTCTCCTGGATCAGAAATGGGTAAGATGCATCCTGAACATGCTTTGTTCCGATTCCAACCGGCCACTCAAGCTTCGCTGCATATGGGCGAAGGTCTACGATCGCTCCACCCTGATCCATGTTGACGCAGGCTCTCATATATGGATCGCAGTACCAGAACAGCTGCTTGTCCGATCCGTATAAGATATCTCTCCAGAGTGCACACTCCGGCTCGTTGTAGTTGTTGTCATTGACACCCTTCTTCTCACGATAGTAGTCAGCGAACTCTGACATTGTCATATCGATGAGCTGTCCTTCTTTCTTTAACTTACCGTAGTAAGCACATCCGTCACTGTATGACTTGTAAAGAAGTTCGTAAGGCTGCTCCCAACGTCCCATCTTGTTCATCCAGCCTGGTCCAACGAACATCATGTTGTATGCGTATCCGTTGTTGTACTTCTCAAGAGAACGGTACTGATCGATCAGGTTGTACAGATATGGGTACTCCCATGTCTTGGTATCGTAGATCATTCCACGAAGTACGTTCTGTGGATGAGTTCCGAAGTTGGATCCGTTACCATCATAACATGCGATCAGGTCACGGGAAAGATGAGGGATTGCTACGATTCCGCTATCCTCTTCCTTATTTGCAGCCGGTGCATGTGTATTCTGCTTCGAAGGGATCCATGGAGCCCATGGACCTCCATCAAATAATGTATACCATGAGTTGTTACAGGTATGGTATGCTTTTGGACCTTCTTCCCAGCATGTAGCAACCGCACATTTTACTGTCGGGTAGGTTGCCTTAATGTAGTTGGTCAGATCTGCATCCATATAATAAGAACCTGTTGACTCCGGATAGAATCCGAATCTGTCATGGAACTTCTCGAATACATCGTTTACAATTGCTTTCTTGTCTTCCATAGAGAACATCCAGATACAGAAGTCTTTGGTCTTATACTTCTCTCTGAACTCCTCACAAGGCAGACCAAGTAAAGATAATGCAATCTCATCGCCATATACTTCATGGTCATGCTTCGCAATCTCAACTGCCTCATCATTGAAAAGGGATGCATAGGTCATCTGAATGGTAACCTTGAGTCCGTTCTCATGAGCCAGTCTCTGCTGCGTCTTAAAGATATCAAGTGATTCGGTCAGAAGTGCCTTATCTCCGATATCCTCTTCCTTACCCTGTCCGGTGACAGTTGCGGAATACTCCGGCACCAATTCCGGGCGATGAATAAGGTTTAATACAAATTTATCCATTTTAAATACTCTCCTCAAAAATTAATATTACATTAGCCCTTTACAGCTCCACCGGTAACACCTTCCACGTAGAACTTCTGCATTACTACGAACAGGATAGAAATCGGGATTGCGATCATAACACCGCCGGCACAGAATACGGAGAAATAATCTCCAATTAAGGTTTTCTGTAACAGGTTGTAAAGTCCGATTGCAACGGTCCAGTCTCCGGGATCCTTGGACTTGATCATGATACGCGCCATAACGAAATCCATCCATGGTCCTAAGAAGGAGTTAATGATCGTGTATACGATCATTGGCTTTGATAACGGAATAATAATCTTCGTAAAGATCGTTGCTTCCGATGCTCCCTCGAGGCGGGCAGCCTCACGAAGCGATACCGGAATGGTATCAAAGAATCCCTTTAATATCAGGAATCCAAGTCCCGATCCAGCAGAATATACAAAGATAAGTCCTACCAGGGAATCGGTTAAACCTAACATCTTTAATACGAAGTAGACAGCAATCATGGAAAGTACACCTGGGAACATTCCAAGGATGATGGAAAAACTCATCAACTGTTTTCTTCCTTTAAATCTCATACAGCTGAATGCGTACGAAACCATCAGTACGAATAAAGATGAAATAATACATGTAAACAACGCTACGATAAATGTGTTCTTAAACCATGCCGGGAAGTTTGCTGCCGTATCCGTATGGAAGAACAACTGGTTGTAGTTTGCAAGTGTCCAATGCTCCGGGAAGAAGTGTTTTCCACTTACGCCTTTTACGGTTGAAAGTGATGTTACGAACAGCCATACAACCGGAACCAGCCAAATGAATGCAAGGAATGCAAGCACAATGTGTCTTATAATGATATTCCAGGTTTTCTTTTTCATTATTGATACACCTCCTCTTTATCTCCACTGATCATTCGACTGTAGCTTAGCAGTGTAAGAAGTGCGCAGATAACGAATGAAATAATACCGATAACGGATGCCATCTTGTAGTTTGAATTATCATTCGTCAAAGTAAACAGCCACGTAATAAGAAGGTCTGTCTCCTTTGCATTGGAGTTTGCAAATGCCATATTAGCCGTAGCCGTACCGCTTGTAAGCAGGTAGATAACATTAAAGTTATTGATATTGGCGATCACGCTCTGCACCAGTGAAGGTCCACAGATAAACAGCACATATGGCATAGTGATCTTCCAAAAGATCTGCCACTTATTTGCCCCGTCAATACGTGCACTCTCCAGCTGATCCGTTGGAATATTCATCAGGATACCTGTCGCGGTAAGCATCTGATACGGAACACCGACCCAGATATTGATCAAAATGATCATCACATGTGACCATCCCGGCTTCGATAAGAATGGAATAAAGTTACCGGAAATTACTCCTGCATCTCTCAGGAAACTTGTAAATCCAATATGAGAACACCATGTATTTACAATACCATGATCACTAAACATCTTGCTGACAAGAAGCAATGTTACGAACTGTGGGATTGCGATTGTTACTACGAACAATGAACGCCACACCTTCTTAAAGTGTGTATTCTCATGGTTGATCAACTTTGCAAGAAGGATGCCACCAATGAACGTAGTAAACGTTGCAGTCACGGCCCAGATCATTGTCCATGCCAGGATTCGAATGAATGCATAAGAGAATGTAATGGTCGCTCCACCGGTAAACATATTCTTGAAGTTGCGAAGTCCTACCCATGTAAATAAGTAGTTTGGAGGCATATGATCCATATCATAATTGGTAAATGCCACACAGGACATAAACAAGATTGGAATGATATTCATCAGAATGACGCCGATGCTTGGCAGAGTAAGTAATGTCACATAGAACTTTCCGTTGATGAGTTCTTTAAAATCCTCACGGAATGTATTTATATGTTCGCCCTGCTCCTTCATAAGCTGAAGACGGTATACAGCCTTCATATTGCTTATATATAAAAGTATGAATGCAACAATTACAATAAGTCCAACGATTCCATAAAGAAGGATCAGTAATGAGTTATCATAATTATTTACAGTGTTTTTCATTGTCAGCGGATCAAATTTTGACTCATACTGTACGGTACCGAGTGTATTTAAATCCTTGATATAGTTAATGGAGAATAATCCGGTAAACAGAATTACAACTACCTCAAGCAGTGTCATAATAATTCCTTTAACAATCTGTTTCCGTCCCCAATATCCGGCGCCCATCACAAGAAGAGAAAGCTTACACCAGATATCTCCCTTTGCCACGGCCGTGCCGAAATCGACAAAATACTTTTTTAAAGCGTTTAAAATTTTTTTCATAGAATCACTCCCATGCGTGTACGAGAAATTCTCTCTTCGTAAAAAATATCCACATGCCCCACTCCGCAGAGCATGTGGATATATGAGTTGAAAAGGTTTTGTATCAGTGTTTGATAAAATTAATTGCCGATTAGTCAGCTACAGGCTGTGTAATTCCGGCTACAGCGTCATCAAGTACTTTCTGTACATCCTTAGCTCCATCTACAAGGTTCTGTCCAAGAGCCTTTGCCGGATCCCAAAACTGTGGTCCTACAACCTGCTGATCTGCGAACTCAGACTGAGCTGCAAGTGCTGCAAGTGCCGGGCTGTCGATCTGCTGAGCTGCTGTTGTATTTGCTGGTCCTTCAGATGTTGCCTGACCAATTGCAAGCTGGCTCTCTTCGTTTGTTAAGTACTCAGCAAGAAGCATTGACCAACCAACGTTCTCAGCATGTGAGTTAACACCAACAAACTTGTATCCTGCATAAGATCCCATCTGTGTAGCTGTACCGTTTACATCGAATGTAGGAAGCTTGCAAGCTGCATATCCATCACCATACTTCTCTTCGAAAGAAGCTGTATTCCATGTGCCGGAAACATATGCGCCAAGATCTCCATCCTGTAACATTGGAATTGCATCTCCATCAGCTACGCTTACGAATGCCTTAGAAGAAGTTATGTTCTCAATGCTCTGTGCAACTGCTACACCAGTCTCACTATTCCAATCACAGTTGTTAGAGTTGTCATCATTCATAGAAAGTTCACATCCGGCTCCTGCGAAGAATCCGTATAAATACCAGCCATTAGCGATGTCGCATCCAACCTTTGTTCCGATCTCCTCAGCCTTAGCTGTAAGAGCTTCCCATGAAGCTACATCCTCTTCTGAGAACTTGCTTGAATCATAGTATAAGAAATATCCGTTTGAAGCGGTAAGTGGATAAGCATAAAGCTTTCCGTCAACAGTAGCTGCATTAACAGTTGCCTCTGAGTTTACCTCAGCAGGATTGTATGTATAAGTTGCTGCAACTTCCTGAAGCGCTCCTGCATTAACAAGATCATTTACCTGATCATCTGCGAATACGAATACATCTGCTGCTGCATCGATATCCTCAAGAACCTTATCCTTAGCATCTGCCTCGGATACTGCTCCGATTTTGATGTTGAAATCAACATCTGAATACTGCTGCTGGAACTTATCTGTTAATTCCTTCATTACATTCTGGTATGCTTCAAGTTCTGAGCACCAAAGTGTAATGTTTACTGTTCCATCTGTTGATGCGATGAGGTTTGCAATTGCATCATCAGAAGAGCTTGTGTCCTCTGTTGCTGCCGGTGCCTGAGTATCTACCTTGTCTGCAGATCCCTCATCTGTCTTTGCTCCGCCACATGCTGTCATTGAAACTAACATGCTGGCTGCAAGCAGTGCGCTTAATACTTTCTTCTTCATTATTTTTTCCTCCCTATCTCTTTTCTCGAACTTTAATTTTTTTGATCGCAACTGCGCAATCGGTTGTTCGATGGTTTAAGTATAATCTACCTTGCCTTTTGTGTCAATGTACACTTTTTATAATTACCTTGTGCTATTTTTGTCCATTTTTGCCAATTTTTGCTCTGGTTTTTGCATTTTTCTTCGTTCTTTTATGAGCAAAAAGGTGTTGCGCAAACGATTAACCTTGCTATTTTACTGGGTTTTTCGAATCACAATTTCCACTTGTATATTTATACACAGGCTTTAGTCAGAAATCCTGTTCAATGTAAAATCATCCACTGTTCCCCATGCACCGGCATTACATTTCATACGCACACCGATTGTCAACGTATCGCCGTCTGCAATCTTAATATCCTTAATTGTAGGCAGTTTCCAATCCGTCCATGTTGTAACCATAAAGGACGCCGGATCAACTTCTTTTCCGTTGATGGAAGCGTACAATTCCATTCCCGCATCATCCGACACATCTCCGCCCTGTGCATATGCGGACAACTCATAGGTGCCGGCTTTCAAGTCCGTAATCGTCTGCTCGACAGAGAAATCCATATCTGATTCTCCTGACCAGAAGTGAAATGCCACGTCACCGCTATGTGCATCATCGGCTTTCACCTGGAAATCCGTCGGATTCGTATCTCCCGCGTAGGTTACTTTCCACATCGAATAATCTGCATCCTCAAAACTCGGATTGCTGACATAATTGATCATGATTACTTCAATATTTGCGTTTACTTTCGCACCATCCTCAAGCGTTCCTTCCAGCGTATACTTTCCGCCCGCTGTATTGTCAATGGCTGCGACCGCATCCTGATCCCAAGTTACCGGAACCTCTGTGTTTGCGGAGCGGTCATTATATACCACCTGTACCTTTTCCGGCAGGGTTACATCCTCACCGACGCCGAACTCCAGATTGACATCCGGAACAAAATCAACCGCAAGCGGCATTGTATTACCGTCTTTTAAGTACTTGAATACATTCAGTGAAGCCAGCGGATGTCCGGTAAAATCAAACATTGCCTGATTATCCCAGGAGCTTCCTCCATAGTAAAGTCCTGCATCGTCCGGATCATAATCTGCGGAATAGCTGCTTGCCCAGCCGCTTCCGTATTTTTCCCAGAGTTCGGAATTGTCTGCATCCTTGCTGCCTACCGGAATCCATGTTCCCTCCCAGTAGAACACGCCGATCACTCCGACTTCGTTTGCATCCGCACAGATATCACGGATCATGGTTGCCTGACTCTGTACCGTTGCCGCATAGCCGTCTACCGCACCTTCAATACCGTCAAAGCTGTTGCCGAATCCGTCGCCGTCCTCGGTTGTGTATGCGTAAGAAGTCTCTGCGATCATAACTTTCTTACCGTATTTATCCATGATGTTTTTGGCAACATTCTGCATGTTTTCATTGGTTCCATCCCAGAACGGATAGTAGGATAACCCAAATACATCATAGTCTACATCATACTCCTTCAGGTTTGCAGCCATCGTATCAACCTGATCATTGTCTGTAATGTTTGTGTAATGAACAGCCACCTGAATATCTTTGTTATAGCTTTCTGCACTCTCGCGTACCGCCTTGCTTCCGGCTGTCAGGAGTTTCATAACGGAAGGAACCTCTGTCTCATCGGACATTCCATTGTTGATCTCGTTTCCTACCTGTACCATGCCGACATCAACGCCCGCGTCAAGGATTTCTTTTAAGCTGTCTTTGGTAAATGTATACAGTGCATCTGCCTTCTCATCTGCGCTCATGCCTTCCCATGCCTTTGGCGCATGCTGTCTCTTCGGATCAGCCCAGAAATCCGAATAATGGAAATCAATGCTGACCTTCATACCGTACTCGGTTGCCCGCTTTCCCAGTTCCACAGCCGTTGCAACATCGTTGTTTCCGCCACCGTATCCGTTTCCATCCGCATCGTATGGATCATTCCAAACACGAAGACGGATATAGTTGACTCCGGCTTCCGCAAGGGTCTTAAACACATCCTGTTCCTTGCCGTCAAATCCATAATACTTTGCACCACTGTTCTCAATGGACAGAACCGCCGATGCATCCATACCACGGATAAAATCATCCGATATCCCCTCCACCGGCTGTACAAACACATCTGCCGGATCCATTGCCCAGTCCGACTCTTCCGCTACCTGCGTCCCCGCAACCTGCGTGTCCTCATTCCTGCTTCCGCATCCCCCAAGCACCGGAACGCACATGGCTGCACTCAGGCATAACGCCATCAGCTTCACTCTTATCTTTTTCATACCTCTTAATCTTCTCCTTCCTCATGACCGCGCAATTGTTTGCGCAACCGATTGTTCATTTTTCTATTTCAGTCTAGAAGAAGATTATTTTTCTGTCAATGTACACAATTTATAATTATCAAAAACAAATTTCGGCAAAAATTTCCAAAATAATTCAAATCCTATTTTTTATAAAAAAGCATAAAAAAAGACGTATCTTACACTTGAGGACATCCCCTCGCCGCATAAAATACGCCTTTTATTTTTATTTTGTCGATTCTTTCAACACAACCTCGTACGGCAGCAGAGTTCTGGTCTCCACCTCCATGCCTTCGATCAGGTCAAGCAATGTCTTGCACGCTACCATACCAAGTTCCTTGGAATTAAACTCCAGTGATGTGATCGACGGTACATTATTATCGAGCACCATACTGTTGTAAAACGATGCAACACGGATTTCCTTCGGAACCGCAATATGCTTCTCCCGAAGCTTTTTAAGCACCCGGCTGCAGATGGCATCATCCATACACAGAATGCAGTCAGCTTTGCGTTCCAACACTTCCTCGACGGTTCTGTCAATGACAACATTATTATCCAGATTCAGATACAAAAACGTCGGATCGAGCTGCTCATTCATCTTATCATAAGCCTCTCGGAATCCCCGAAGACGGTTTTGGGTTACCACATGGTTTTCATCGCCCCCGATCAAAGCGATGCGCTTCATTCCTTTCATAAGAATGATCGATGTCAATTCTTTACACGCACTCTTATGGTTGTGATCAACCTGAATCACATTCTCATAAACGGACGATCCTATGGTCACAAACGGAATCGATTTCGCCTGAAGATACTCAACCGGCTTATCTTCCACAAAAGTCCTCATCAGAATAACCCCGTCCACTTTGTGGTTCATGACAATTCTCTCTAAAGACGTGATATCATCATTTTTGCAGATGGACAACAGAATATCATACTCCATAATCCCTGCAATCTCCTGGATTCCAAGAAGGCATTCCTGAAAAAAGGACAGGTCAACGACCGCATAGTCCGCCGGCATAACGACACACAGATTGTAGGTTTTCGATTGTGCCAGTCCCTTTGCAATTACATTCGGCTTATAATCATGCTCCTCGATGTATTTTAAAACACGATCTCTCGTTGCAATACCGATTCTTCCCTTTCCGGAAATTGCACGGGATACCGTTGTCTTCGACACCCCAAGCGCCTCCGCAACATCCGCTATTGTCAGATTTTTGTTTTCATCATTCCCCATAACGTGTCTCACTTCCCCAGCATCTGCATCCTGCACTTTCCATCCGAAAAATGGCATAATTCAGGCTCCCCGCTCCTGTGATACTTTATTTTGATTCGTTGTTGTTTCTCAACTGCGCATCCTTGCGCAACTTCATTATCATACCATTGATACCGAAAATCAAGTATCTTTATTTACAATTTTGTACATGAATGGTATAATTGTTTTGCGCAAACGGTTGCGTCATTTCTATGATATAGAAATCCACCGCATTTGTCAATCCATCCGGATGTTTTTTGTGCACAATTACCAATATAAGAAAACGCATATGATTTTGAGAGGAGAATTCATTTTATGAAGACAGATCATCTATTATTCGGAGCCGCTTACTACTCGGAATATCTGCCATACGACCGCGTGGAGAAAGATATGGAAATGATGGCAAAAGCCGGAATGAACACGATCCGTATCGCAGAGTCTACCTGGAGCACGATCGAGCCACAGGACGGCGTCTTTGATTTCACGCATTTGGACAAGATGCTGAATGCCGCTGCAAAGTATGGCATCTCGGTCATCGTCGGTACTCCGACCTACGCGATTCCAACCTGGCTTGCAAAAAAATACCCGGATATCCTTGCAATGACCAATAACGGGCAGAATATTTATGGTGCGAGACAGAATATGGATATCACACATGCCGGATACCGTTTCCACTGCGAGCGTGTCATCCGCGCGATAATGGAGCATATCAAAGATGTTCCTCATATTATCGGATTCCAGCTTGACAACGAGACGAAAAGTTACGGCACTGCCGGTCCTCGTGCGCAGGCAATGTTTATCGATTATCTGAAGGATAAATATCCGGACATCAATGAATTCAACCATGAATTTGGCTTTGACTACTGGAGCAACCGCATCAATACATGGGAGGATTTCCCGGATGTGCGTGGCACGATCAATCAGAGTTTTGCCGCAGAGTATGCCAAGTTCCAGCGCCTTCTTGTCACAGATTTCTTAAAGTGGCAGGCGGATATCGTTTCGGAATACAAGCGTGATGACCAGTTTGTCACACAGAATTTCGATTATGAATGGACGGATCACTCGATCGGTTATCAGCCGGAAGTGAATCAATATGAAGCATCGGATGCAACAACAGTTGCAGGATGTGATATCTACCATCCTTCCCAGTCGCTGCTCACCGGTGAAGAAATTACTTTCTGCGGTAATATTTCCCGCAGCCTAAAAAAAGACAATTATCTCGTTCTTGAGACACAGGCACAGGGCAATATTGCCTGGCTGCCATACCCGGGGCAGCTCCGTTTACAGGCATACAGCCACATTGCGAACGGATCAAACAGTATTATGTACTGGCACTGGCATTCCATCCACAATGCGATTGAGAGCTACTGGAAAGGTGTGCTTTCCCACGATTTCTCCGAGAATGAGACTTACCGCGAGGCTTGCACGATCGGTGCGGACTGGAAACGCATCGGTACACATATTATGAATTTAAAAAAGACGAACCGTGTGGCAATCATGCTTGACAATAACTCGCTGACCGGCCTGCGCCTTTTCCCGATTGGTGAGCTTGGCGAACACAGCTACAATGCGGTTGCCCGCTGGATCGGCGATACGCTTTACCGCATGAACATCGAGTACGATATGATTTCTTCTGCGGAACGCGACTTTTCGGCATACAGCTGCGTAATTACGCCGGCACTCTACAGTGCTTCGGAGAAACTGCTTACTGCATTAAATGATTATGTACAGGATGGCGGACATCTGATCTCTACGTTCCGCAGCGCTTTTGCCGATGAACAGATTAAGATTTATGCGGATACGCAGCCTCATGTTCTGCATGAATGCCTTGGCATCCACTATGACCAGTACACATATCCGGAAGATGTGAAGATTACACTCGCAGATGGTACGACGGGCACCTGCAAATACTGGATGGACATGGTCAGCTGTGATACTGCGAAGCCTCTGTGTTTCTATGAGCATCCGGCATGGAACCGCTACGCTGCTGCAACGGTAAATACCTATGGAAAAGGCTCTGCGCTGTATCTTGCTACAATGTTCGATCAGGCTGCTCTCACAAAGATTCTTCGTGATTTCTTTGCGGATGCAGATCCTTCGATCCTTGCCAACAGTGACTGCCATTTCCCTGTAATCATCAAGGAAGGTACGAACGATTTCGGTAAGAAGGTTCGCTTCTATTTCAACTACTCCGGCGAGGAGCAGACAGTTGTATGCAAAGGATTGTCCGGCACAGAACTACTGTCCGGAGATAAAGTCTCAGATGGGGATACGATCCAGCTGAACGCATGGGGATTTGTAATCATCGAAGCCTAATAACAATCTATTCACGTACATAAAACAAGCGGTCAATCATTCGATTGACCGCTTTTAAATTATTTTTCTGCAAAAAGCTTCTGTTTTCGCCCGATCATCTCATCAATCCTGCTAATATACTGTGCAACATCCTTGACATTTTCACATCGCTCGATCCGGTGTGTACCATCCGGATTTGCCTCCTGCCAGACACGCTTCGTACTGCTTCCTGCGCCGCATGCGATGATCGTCTGGCGTTCCTCCATGATGAGCACGTTGTATACGCCCGCCTTGCCCGGCTTTGCATATCCGACATTCTCCATATTGCCCGCCATCCCTTTCTGGCGATACAGATAATACGGGGAAAGTCCCATCTGCGCACAATAATCCGCACACAGATCCATATGCTCCTGCGTATTAACCATCTGCATACTCTCATAACGATCCTTGAAGATATTCAGTCGCGCTGCACGCTTGATGGCGAGCGAATGGATCGTGATATTGTCCGGATCCAGTTCCTTTAACACTTCCATCGTGTGACGCACATCATCGATATCCTCTTCCGGCAGTCCCATAATGAGATCCATATTGATGTTGTCAAAACCAAGACTTCTGGCTAATTTAAAGCTTTCGATCGTCTGATCAACCGTATGATGACGTCCGATAATATCCAGTGTCTCCTGCTTCATCGTCTGCGGATTGATGGAAATACGGCTGATTCCATTATTACGCAGCACCTGAAGTTTCTCCTTCGTGATGGAATCCGGTCGTCCTGCCTCTACGGTAAATTCGATACAATGGCTAAGATCAAAGCTGCAACGGATCTTGCGGATCAGACGATCAAGCTGATACGGCTCCAGCGTCGTCGGTGTACCTCCGCCGATATAAATGGAGTTCAGCTTCTTGTGATAATTCTTCGCTGCCACATAATCCAGTTCCTTCTCCAAAGCATCCAGATACGCATCCACCTGATTTCTCCATGAAGCCAGTGGATACGACGTAAACGAACAATACAGACAGGTGCTCGGGCAGAACGGAATACCAATATAAAGGCTGTATCCCTTCTTATAATCCAGCTTGGAGAGCAGTGCACGCTCACGCTCCGCAATTGCAATGGAAAGGTCAATCTTCTCATCCGAAGCAAGATACGTCTTCTTCATGTAATCTGCCACTTCACGTTCAGACTTTCCCTCATCCAGAAGCTGCATCGGGATCTTCGTCGGGCGGATTCCGGTTAAAGTTCCCCACGGAAGGCTTCGCCCGGTCTCTTCCTCCAGTAAACGGTACAGATGCTCCTTTAAGGCATTTTTCGTCTCCGCGCGATCGGAAAAATCCACCTTGAAGGTACGAAGTCCCGGTCCTTCCAACGCCGCCTCGTCTGCCGATTCAAGAATGGCATTTTCGTCTGTCACGTTCGGCGTAGTGCCCAGCAGACAAAGTGGCATGCCATCCCATGCAATCGAGATCCTGTCATCCGCATAATCTATCGTAAAATGTGAAATCTGTTTCCTATCCGCATCGTCATCTGCCCGGTGCGACCGATGACCAGATTTCCTGTTTGTCTCATCCTCATTTCCCGCTGCAACAGAGTGATTCGTGCACGCAACATTTTTCTCATCCGCATGTGCCTCCGCCGTATAGTAGATCTCGACGTCCTCCTTCGGGAAAAATGCTTTCAGCAGCGAGTGAATATCATATTCAAATTCCGTTCGGTTTAAATTTACAGTTATCATAGGTATGGGTTATACATCCTCTCATGTTCAATGCTTGTAATATCGTTGTGTCCCGGATAGACCATCGTTCGATCCGGCAGTTTCATCAGCTTATCCTTGACTGCACGCACAAGCTGCGAAGAACTTCCTCCCTTGAAATCCGTGCGGCCGATTGATCCGCAAAACAGGGAATCTCCGGTAAACACCACATCCTCATATGGGAAATAGTAGCAGCAGCCCCCCGGTGTATGTCCAGGCGTATGGAGCACCCGGATATGAAATCCCGCCAGGTCGATCTCCTGCTCATCCTTCAAGAATTTATCCGCGTGAAATACCAGCTCCCTGCCCATCATGTAGCTCACATTCATTTCCGGATCCGCAAGCGTCTCCTTATCGTCCTCATATACATAGATTGGAATGCCATCAAACTCCTGCGCTAATTCTTCTGCGCCTGTCGCATGATCAAAATGCCCATGTGTCAGAAGAATTGCTACCGGCTTGCATCCTTCCTGTCTGATGCGCTCCGCGAGCTGCTTGGCACTTGCGCCCGGATCGATCACTAAAAGTTCCTTCGTCTCCTCATTGATCGCAAAATAACAGTTGGTCTGCACCGGACCGACCACATAATGATTTACTTTCAGTTTTGACATAATAACTCCTTTACTCTCTATCAGCAAATCGAGTAGGTTACCCTACTCGATTCCATAAGTTCCACTTAGCCTGTGGTTCTCTCAATATCCATTACACTTTCAATCTGACGAATCTTCTCTACGATTTTTGTAATCTGGTCGCGTCCTTTTGTTTGGAAAGCGACCTCAATGGTTGCAATACCCTGCTTGCTGGTCTTGGAATGAATTCCGGAAATATTGATATCTGCCTCGGTAAATACGCGCGTGATATCTACAAGAAGTCCGGCACGGTCATGTGCAAAAATCTTGATTTCCGCATGATACTCGCCAAACTCTTCCCGTTCCGCACCGGCCTGCCACTCCGCCTCAATGAGACGCGCTCTCTCCATATCGGACAGGTGAAGAATGTTCACGCAGTCCGTACGATGGATGGATACCCCCCGGCCTCTTGTAACAAAACCGACGATCTCATCGCCCGGCACCGGTGAACAGCATTTGCTGAAATGCACGGCAACATCATAAAGACCTTTGACCACAATGCCGCTTTTGGAATGTTGCGGAGCCTCTGCCGGCTTATTCTCAGCAACGCTGTCGAGCACATCCTGATCCGTCACAAGAACCGGATGATCCTTCTGATATTCATCATACATACGGTTGACAATCTGGCTTTCCTTTAAGCCGCCATGTCCAACCGTGGCCAGACAGGAATTCCAATCATGGAAACCATATTTGCGGATGATCTTCTCCTGATATTCCGGCTTATTGATTTCACCGAAATTGATACCTTTGGATTTGGCATATGCGGTAATCAGGTCCTTGCCATGCTGAATATTTTCTTCTTTTAATTCACTTCGGAACCACTGGTTGATCTTGTTCTTTGCCTGCGTACTCTTGACAATATTCAGCCAGTCGCGGCTCGGGCCTCTCGAATTCTGCGAAGTAATGACCTCAATGCGATCTCCGTTCTGAATCACATAATCGATCGGCACAAGTTTACCGTTCACCTTGGCACCGACCATCTTATTGCCGACCGCCGAGTGAACGCTGTACGCAAAATCAATCGGTGTCGATCCGTTCGGAAGATTCTTGACATCTCCGGACGGAGTAAAACAAAATACCGTATCGGAAAAGAGATCTAAGTCGCTTTTCAGCAGCGTCATGAACTCTTTGTTATCCGACATATCCTGCTGCCACTCAAGAATCTGCTTGAGCCAGCTTAATTTTTCTTCCTCTGTAACCGTCGTTGAGGTTGCGCATCCATTGTTTGCTTCCTTGTATTTCCAGTGGGCAGCGATACCATACTCCGCAGTACGATGCATCTCAAAAGTCCTGATCTGGATCTCAAACGGCTGTCCGCTCGGTCCGATCAGCGTCGTATGCAGCGACTGGTACATGTTCGGCTTCGGCATCGCGATATAATCCTTGAACCGTCCCGGAATCGGTTTATACTTTTCATGCATGATTCCAAGTGCCGCATAACAATCCTTGATGGAGTCCACAATAATCCGGATAGCGAACAGATCATAGATCTGATCGATCGTCTTGTCCTGATTCTTCATCTTCTTATAAATAGAGAAGAAATGTTTTGCACGTCCCGAAATCTCTGCCTTGATACCGGCCTTCTCAATCTCCGCACGTACTTCTTCCACAAGACTTTGCACATATTCATCCCGCACATTCTTGCGCAAAGCGACTTTCTCCACCAGATCATAGTAAGCCTCCGGCTCCAGATACTTCAGCGACAGATCATCCAGCTCAATCTTAATCTTGCTGATACCAAGACGTTGTGCGATCGGGCAATAAATCTCCTGCGTCTCACGCGCGATACGGATCTGCGCCTCGCGCGACTGATACTTAAGCGTCCGCATATTGTGCAGACGATCCGCAAGCTTGATCATGATAACACGGATATCCTTTGCCATCGCGAGAAACATCTTTCGAAGATTCTCGGCCTGCATCTCAAGGCGGTCCGCATTCTTATCTTTCGGATTCTTGATATTGTCCGTCAGATGCAGATGCTGCAGCTTGGTCACACCGTCAACAAGTAAAAGAACTTCCTCGCCGAACTCCTCTTTCATCTGCTCATTCGTCATCACGGTATCTTCCAATACATCGTGAAGAAGTCCGGCAGCGATCGTCTCTTTATCCAGCTCAAGTTCCGCCAGAATGATTGCAACGCAAAGCGGATGAATGATATAGGCCTCGCCGGATTTACGCACCTGCCCCTCATGTGCCTTATATGCAACCTTATACGCCTTCTCGATCAGAGAGATATCGGTCGAAGGATGGTACTTCCTGATACTCGCAATCAGGTCTTTGTACAGATCCTCCGGTTTTGCAAATTCTTTTGTTGTCTTAATCGTTCCGGGACCCGAATGAAATTCCTGTTCGATTCGTTCCAGTTCTTCTGTAGAAATGTCTGCCATCTGCTCACCCGCTTACTTATGAATCCTTAATGTATAATACTAAATTATATTTTATTTTTTTACGTATTGCAAGATTTTGTGCAAGGTTCTTGACTATTTTCGTTACCGATATTCCATTTTATGTCCGGTCGAAATCATATACATACCTTCTGGTTCTGCTTCCCGACACATCGGTATTCTCCAGATAGGTAAATCCCAGCTTCTCAAGCAAAGCGATCGATGCCACATTGTCCGCCTCCGTCAAGGCATTCAGCCTCGGAAAATCCGTGTTCTCTCTCGCATACTCCATGATAGTGGAACATACCTCATATGCAATTCCCCTTCGCTGCCACCTCGGATCAATAACATATCCCATCTCAAGCTCCACGCCATCTTCATACTCCCTGTTTTCAAGACCCGCACGACCGATGATATGGGGCGAGCGAATTTCTGTCACGATCCACATTCCGTATCCGTAGAAACCATACATATTCTCAATGTAACATCTCTGGTATTCCTCTTCCTCCTCGCGCGGCAGAAGCGGCTCAATATATCCCGGAACCTGATATCCATTCACGATCCGATAGGCAACGCCCGGCTGGTCATAGAGTTCCACCAGACCATCCATATCATCCATTGTAAATTCCCGCAGGATCCACCGGTCGGTCCTTGCGATCTCCCACGGAAGGTGATGTTCCCGCTCATACACCCGCTCCAGAAAAAGCGTATCCACTTCCTCAAACCCTTCAACAACGTTCTTTACACCACTGAGAGAATGGGGCAGATTCACACACTCCTGTTTCTCTTTGATATAGACATATCCCATTTCTGACCTGTTATCATAGCCAAGCACCGCCATCCCCAGCATCTGTGCCGCGTGCAGGCTTTCCTGTGTCGCTGCAATATATAACACATTCTCAGGATCGATGTTATTTTGTATCATTGTATCCTTAAGTAAGTCCGCATATTCCGGGATGATCTCTTGGGAATTCATTTGTACCGATGATTTTACTTGCTCATTTGATATAGATTGCATTTTGGGCATTTCACAATACGTATATTGATCTCGTACATCTTTGGATAGCAATTCCGGCGACCATTCACCCTCTCTGTACACAATCGTGATCAATCTTAAATTTGTCGAGAATCCATTCTCCTCTTTTCGACTCATACACTCTCCATTTGCAAATTCTGATTGAAAAGCTTCTAAATTTTTGTAACTCTACAAGCATGAAGCGCAGCGTAATACGAATGGCTCCGATTAAACAAACAAGATTCGTTTTTACAAGTTAACGGTGTATTATTTTACATTTTGCATTTTTTTGCCCATTAAATAATTCCGCTTTGCCAAGCTTCTTTTATGTGAATCCTTTAGGCGATTGTGCAACTCCTGTGGTGGCGCGCTCTGACGGATTTTCTCTGCAACGGGCTCCTAAGAGGAACACGATTTTAGACAAAATTGCTGAATTTGCGAAAATCATTGCTGGGCTCAATTTTTGTGTCCGAGCAACGCTTCGACTGTGGGGATTTGTGTGTCCGACAGACACGATAGTGGCAGACGAACACACAAATCTCCACTGTCTAAGCTTGAGCGGACATCAAATCATCGAAAGAGCCCAGCGGGAATTTTCTGCAAATTCGTAATTTTGGATAACTAGTGTCCTCTTAGGAGTCCATTGCAGGGGTACCAGCCAGAGTCGCCACCACAAGAATTTCATGATCGCAGTAAAATCCTAAAAAGGCAGATCCCGAAGAATCTGCCTCTTAATCTAATTCTACTATACAGTTTCCGGCTCCGGATATTCCTCGCCGAATGTCTCAACCATAACCGTCTCCATCACCTGATCCTCAAGTGGACGGTCACTGTAATCGGTTGCAACCTCTGCGATTGCATTGACCACATCCTGTCCCTCGATGATCTTACCGAATGCAGCATATGCGCCATCAAGATGCGGAGCATCCTTGTGCATAATAAAGAACTGGCTTCCTGCGGAGTTCGGCATCATGGAACGTGCCATAGAGAGAACGCCCGCGGTATGCTTTAAGTCATTCTGCACACCATTCTGTGCAAACTCACCTTTGATTCCATATCCAGGACCACCCATTCCGGTTCCTTCCGGGTCTCCACCCTGAATCATAAAGCCGTTGATGACACGGTGGAAAATCAGTCCGTTGTAAAAGCCCTTGTTCACAAGACTGATAAAGTTGTTGACTGTGTTTGGTGCGACTTCCGGATAAAGTTCTGCTTTCATCACTTTTCCGTCAGCCATCGTAAATGTAACAATTGGGTTTGCCATAATATCTTTCCTCTGCTTTCTTTTTATTATTTCTGTGCGTTATTCTTAAAATATGTAGTATCATTTTTTCATTAGAATATCCACAAGTGAACTACTTTTATTATCAAGGATTTTCAACCTCAATACAACCGCTTTTTACAGATTTTTCTACTTTTCAATCAACAAAACATATTCTGCTTTTATAATTAACACCTACATTATAACAATTCCTCAAAAAATAATCAGCAAATTTTTGAAGCTTTTATTTACTACCTACCATAAATTACAAGAAGAAACAGGAATTGATTATCTTCAAAACTATACCTTATTATATAACCTACTCAAATCTTATTTTTAGTAAAATTGTGTATATAATTATCAATATAGTTCTGCTATATTAATTATAAGGTCGCATAATAGCAACCATACTTTTGCCTTTTGAAACATCGATACCTACTGCGTTCATAAATTTGTCACTCCTTAAAATTATTGCAATGGATAAGTACCAGTTTTACTCATTGACTATTCAATCTACTGTGGTGTGACACGAATGCACCTAGGGTGATTCAACCTGCATAAAACGAACGCTGCGAATGAGGAGCTGGTTATCAGACTTGTTTACGGACGCAAAGTCCAAGGAGGATTCCGATATCCAATTGCTCCATCATTATACAGCTTAAGCAACAAGATGGATAATTCCTTACTGGCTGTAAGGGATATTAACCATAAATATTATTGTAGTAGGAGGAATGAGCATATGAAGGGAATTACGAAAAAGAGACAAACATTGCGAACCGTAATCTGTCTGATGCTGTCGCTCGTGATGCTGGTAGGCGTCTTTGCAGAACCGGTGCAGGCGGCAGTATATACGCCGGGACTCACGACGGACTTTGCGCAGCTGGAGCCCGTAGCAGCGTTTCAGACCTATGGAAAGGTAGGACCGGGTGGAGCGGGGATTTTGAATACCGTGCTGACCATCCCGGAGGGAGAGACTGTCTATCTGATGTATGAAAGAAACACCTGTAACGGTATGTATATCTACAGCGTGTTCTGGAAAGGAAGAATGTGGCAGGTCAATGCCAAGGATATCGTAGATCTGAAAGCTACGAAATTTAATTCGGCATATACGGAAAAGTGGGCCAGAGAGGAAATCAAGGGTCAAACGGTGAAAGTGAAAAAGACTGTTTTATTAGGCAAGATCACAGAGCCGCTGAAATACTATTATGTATATGCCAATCCCAAGGTAAAAGACGGGAACGTGATCGGTGTATATGCAGCAGGCGGAGCGGTAGATATCATAAAGGAAAACTACAACGCGAAGTGGGCGGAGATTTTGTTCGGTCAATGTGTCGGATATGTCCAGAGAGATTACCTCAATCATGCCGATGCCTATCTGAGCGGTGCAACAAGAAGCATGCAGGCATCCATCAAACAGGCAAAGAAACTGGGGCTGGCACAAGGCGTTATAAAACCCGGTGACTATGAAAGCTGGATAAAGAAAAAAGATTTCTGCAGACTTGCCGTGAACTGGTACAAGGCAACCGGTCATAAGCTGCCAAAGCAGAGTAAGAAATCGCCGTTTACCGATACAAAGGATCCGTATGTCATCATGGCATATCAGCTGGGGATCGTGAAGAGCACCAAAAATAACAAGTTCAAACCGAACAAAGAGCTGTTGGGTGATCAGTATGATGCGCTGGTCAAACGGCTGCTGCGCGTTGCGGGGGCACCGTCGGCGGTCTTTGATGTCATGAGTGCACATACGTTAGACTCATATTCCCGCGGCGGCATTACAAGAGAGTGTGCGCTGGTTGGATTTTACAATGCCTACCGGATGCTTCAAAAGACGGATTACCTGGTGAATGATTTCTATGACCCTTATTATTCGATCGCATATACCATTTCTCCGGCAGACAATCCGAAGCTCTGTCTGGATGTCTATGACAAAAGCACGGACAGGGGGGCTTCGATCGGACTGTGGGAAAAGAATGATGGCAAAAATCAGCAGTTCCGCATAAAGGAAATCCACGGCTTCACGTTGATTTACAATGTAAATTCAGGGAAAGCGCTGACCGGAACGGACAATGGGGTCTATCAGGAGGCTATCGGATATGACTGCCAGAAGCTGAGCTTTAAATACAATTCTGATGGAACCGTCAGCATTATCAATGGAAACGGATTGTATCTGGACATCAAAGACGGTGCAGCGAAAAGTGGGGGATCATTGATCTGGGCTCCAAAGAGTGGCAGCAGTACACAAAAATGGGTATTTACGTATAAAGCGTATCGTTAATGGAAAAACAGGACAATTAAAAAAGGGTACTTGATTTCTCAAGCACCCCATTGTCTAATCTGCTTAGAAAGGTTATCGGATACGTGATCCGATTGCCCTCAGTAAAGTTAAACTATAAAGAATAGCATCCTAGACTTTGGACGGTTGTGGGATGCTATTTCTTTTTATTATTATGATTATCTATGTAAAACAGAGCCGCAAAAATTACTAGCACTAAAGTTAAAACTTCCAGCGTTTACGGATCACGTCACTTTTCAGTTGTACAGGTCATTTGTTAGTTGAAAAAACAAGCATGAAATGATGTACTAGCTAGGTGTATCTATGCTTGACTTTTGGCTTGCCAAACAAATCAGAAAGGATTGGAGCAGTTCGAGAATGCGAGACAGGCAGGGTAAAAGCAAGTTGGTACAGAGTGGTACAGTAGCACAAAAATAAATCAAATAAATACCTGAAAATGGCTTAAAATAGGAGGATGAATATAATGTTTAATTTTGTTCAAAATTTTAAAAATGCTTCTCTAAAATCATTTTGTGTTGACCTGCCGGATGAATATGCTTTCCCGGCATCCTATCCGGGCGCAAAAGACTATCCGACACCACCGGATAACGCTGTGATCGATGCATTAATGAAATATAGCGAATCCACACATGAGGCAATTGAATTTATCAGTACCGATACACCGATACGATTTTCCCTGATTACAAAGAATGGACCTGAAATCTATCAGGCAAATATTGTAAAAGGCACTCATCATCCACGCAATCTCGGTTACTACATCTCCTGTGTTCAAATATAGAACAAAAGCTCCGTCGACCACCAAAGTCAACGGAGCTTTCCTCTCTTATTTCTTTGCACTAAGTGCTTCCACAATCTGTGGAAACTGCATGAAATGCGACGCTTTCACAAGAATCGTATCTCCCTCCTTAACGAAGGCGAGAAGTTCCGGAAGCAGCTGCTGCACAGTCTCGTAATAATAGATCTGACAATTCACATTGGCGGTTGCTGCCGCACGCGCGTACTCGGACGCAAGCTTGCCTGCGCAGAAAAGTACATCGATACCGGATCTTCCGACAGCCTCACCGACACTGTAATGAAGTGCCACTTCATTCTCTCCGAGTTCTCCCATGTCGCCAAGCACAGCGATCCTGCGTCCCGCCGTATTTGCCAGCACCTCGATGGATGCTTTCATGGAAACCGGATTCGCATTGTAGCAATCATCGATCACCGTCATGCCTGCTGTATGGATCACGTTCGTTCTGCCGGAGATTGTCTGCGCGCAGGCAATTCCCTGCTGAATCTCCTGAATGGTTAAGCCAAGCTGCAGTCCGACTGCCGTACCGGCCAAAGCGTTATATACATTATGCTCGCCTGGGATCGGAATATGCGCCATAAAATCACCTTCCGGTGTATAGATGTGTGCCTGCATTCCATCCAGCCCGAGGTTCTTCACATCCGTTGCATAAATGCTTTTCTCCGCCATCGGCTCTCTGTCTGCGGAGCGCAGCGGTTCCTTGCCCATACCATAGAAGATTGCCGGCTTTCCGTTAACAACCTTCTTCGTACAAAGCTTATCATCGTCTCCGTTTAAAATGACTGTTCCATCCGGCTGCATATGCTCGAAGCACTCCGTCTTCGCCTTTAAGATACCGTCTCTTGTTCCAAGATTCTCCAGATGACATAAACCGATATTCGTGATCACACAGATATCCGGCTGCGACATTGTAGACAAGCGGTGCATCTCACCAAAATCCGAGATTCCCATCTCCAGTACCGCAACCTGATGCTTCGCACGGATATTGAAAATCGTGAGCGGAAGTCCGATCTCATTGTTGAAATTACCCTCGGTCTTCAGCACCGAATATTTCTGAGACAACACGGAAGCGATCATCTCCTTCGTGCTCGTCTTGCCGACGCTTCCGGTGATTCCGACTACTTTGATATCCAGCTGTGCCCGATAGAAAGCAGCGATCTTCTTCATCGCATCCGTTGTGGAATCCACAAGAATATACGGTCCTGCCGGATGATCCAGCGCAGCTTCCGAGAGTACGGCAAGCGCTCCTTTTTCAAATACATCCGGGATAAAACAATGACCATCCACGCGTTCTCCCCTGATCGGGATGAACAGATAATCTTTCTCCACCTTGCGGCTGTCTGTGACTGCGCCTGCAATCACTTTCTGCAGATCCGCAGACTCACCGACATAAGTGCCTTCACATGCCTTTGCAATATTTTCCAAAGTCATATTTGGCATACCATTCTCAAGTTCGTTCTTATAATAACATCCAAACATGCTTAATCCTCATATTTCTTCATCGAAATCTCGATCAGTTTCTCACACAGTTCGTTGAAGTTCACGCCAACCACAGCAGCTTCCTGTGGAAGTAAGCTGGTTGGGGTCATGCCCGGAAGCGTGTTTGCCTCAAGACAGTACATCTTATTATTCTTGTCGAGAAGGAAATCAGAACGGGAATAAGTATCGAGTCCGATCACTTTCGCAACTTCTTCTGCATAATGACGCATCTGCGCAGATACATCCTCCGGAAGTTCTGCCGGACAAGTCTCCACAGCACTGCCTGCCTTATATTTGTTCTTATAATCATAGAATCCCTGAATCGGAGCGATCTCAATAACCGGAAGCGCCTTGCCCTCAATGACACCGACGGAAAATTCACGTCCCTCGACAAACTCCTCGATCACAAGCTCATTCTCCCAACGGAACGCCTCATCGAGTGCTGCCTTAAACTCTGCTGCATCCTTTACGATCGTGACACCGATACTGGATCCTCCGCAGCATGGCTTTACGATACATGGAAGATGAAGATTTAACTTTGTCACATCATCCTCGCGTGTCTCTCTGGTCATAGAAATTCCCATCGGAGTCGGAATACCAGCTTCCACAAAAAGCTTCTTCGCCATGCCTTTGTTCATCGCAATCGCACTGCTTAAATAGTCGCTTCCTGTATATCTGACACCAAACAGGTCAAATGCTGCCTGTACCTTACCATTCTCTCCATTCTCTCCGTGCAGCGCCATAAACACGATATCTGCCATCTGACACATACGGATTACATTCGGGCCGAAAAAGCATGGTGACTGATCCTTTCTTGACGCTTTGACAGCGGCAAGATCCGGCGCAACCTCCGGAATATCGGAAACCTTCACGCTGATCTCATCTGCGCGATCAAAGATTCCATTTAAATCCACTTCCTGCTCACCATATCCCATAAACACATCCAGAAGAATCACTCTGTGTCCATTCTCCTTGAGTGCTGCTGCAACCATACTTCCTGTCTTGAATGACACATCACGCTCCGTGCTGAGTCCTCCTGCTAATACTACGATATCCATTTTTTGCATCTCCTCTATCTTAATATAGTATCTATCAATTTCCTATCGTTCTATTATAGCCACTCCCACCACTCAAACACAAGAGAAAGAATTTGTTTGCGCACTTTTTTTGATGTTTGTAGCACAATTATAAAATACAAGTAACTATTATCGTGCGCTTTTGCGAATGTATGGGTGGGGCTGAATAGTTATAAAAACAAGTAACTATTCCTATTACAATAAAAAAAAGGAAGCCGTCAGTTCACCGGCTTCCATAACGCAATTGTGAAAATGCATTCCCTTCTCTTTTGTATTTTCTTAAAACTCGCTACGCTTCCATAAGTTCGCCGGATTCAATCTGTCCGATCAATACCGCCATCATGGAAAAAAGCTTTCTGCCACAGTAATTCTTCTCGGTCAGACAACTTCCATATTCATACAATGCCTCTTTCAACTGTTCCGTTTCCGACAGATCAATCTCATATACGAGATGCCTGAGAATCAACAGACGTTTATCTCCCCATATATCGAGCCAGTTTGAAATCTCATTCATAAAGCTCTCATTTGTGACCATTGTTTGAAAATGTTTCTGTAAAGTATTATTACTAGTTTCTCTCATTACCCTCCTTGGCATCTTCACAACTGCAAGGCTACGACTCCCCATCTCGCGTCTCTACCCTCAAAATTATCGTATTTATGCCTAAAAAGCAAGACGCGTTTCGCGTATAGTTAATGCACAATTTCGCAGATACTGTTTTGTGCATATTTGTCGTAATCATTGCCAAAATATCATGCAAACCTTGGCTTTCATTCGTTGCATTCAAAATAAAGTGTGTGTTTGTCGCACACTCTCATGCCCGAGCGAAATTTACTATACAGTAAAAAAACCGCAGACCTTATAGGTCTGCGGCATCTTACACATTCATTCAAAAGAATACATTTGCTCCTAGCACTCCGGCTCGATCAGTCCGTATGTATTTCCTTTTCTCTTGTATACGACATTCACTTCGTCCGTCTCTGCGTTACGGAATACGAAGAAATCGTGTCCTGTCAGTTCCATCTGGATGCAGGCATCTTCCGGATACATCGGCTTCATACCAAATCTCTTGGTACGAACAATCTTCACTTCCTCATCCTCGTCCACATCTGCCTCGATGAAATCTGCGTTAAAGCTTTCTGCAACGTTCATCTTCTTGGAAGCGAGCTTCGTGCGGTATTTTCTAAGCTGACGCTCGATGACTTCCTCTACTAAATCAATGGAAACATACATATCGTTGCTGACCTGCTCAGAACGAATAACATGTCCCTTAATCGGAATCGTTACCTCAATCTTCTGGCGTTCCTTCTCCACACTCAATGTAACAAATACATCGGTATCCGCCGTAAAGAATTTCTCAAGTTTAGAAAGGCGCTCCTCCACAGCAGCCTTAAGTCCCTCTGTAAGTTCAATATTTCTTCCGGTAATTGTGATTCTCATGCTGTCCAACCCCTTTGCTGTGTATTTGATACTACTTAAGTTGTATCATGTACACATTATATCATAAGTACCAAAAAAAGCAACGAGTTTTCAAAATATTTATGCACAATTTATATTTTTCTCATAAAATTCACAAAATATAGGCTTCATAATTCGACAATGGTGCATCTATGAAAATAGCTCCGGTGGCTTCCCGGAGCTATACAATATTCCATATTCGACTATGCCTCAAGCGCCTCAAGTTCCTGCGAGAGTGCCTCCCAGTTCTCCATATCTTCCATGATCTCCTCTTCCATGGCATCGATCTCATTCTGGATCTCCGTCAGTTTGGAATAGCTGGACTGATACTCCGGCTTAAGCAGCTCCGCTTTCAGTTCCTCAAGCTTTGCTTCCTTGACTTCGAGCTCCTCTTCCGCCTTCTTCACTTTCTTCTCCAGCTTCGAGCGTTCCTTACCCGGATTGTAATAAGCCTTCTTTCCGGTTGTCTCGCTGGCAGCCTGTGCATTCTTCGCATTACTGCCGTTCTGGCTGATTGCTCCGCCAAGTGCCACAGGAGACTTCCGATATCCGTTGTCCGCTTCCGCCTCACGATCCAGTTTCTCCTGATATTCTTCGTAACCAAACTGGTAGAGATGCGTTGTTCCATCCTCGAATACCAGCAGACGATCCGCAACCTTCTTCACAAAATAACGGTCATGCGATACGAAGATCAGTGTTCCGGTGAAATCCTTAAGCATACTCTCAAGTGTCTCTTTTCCGACGATATCCATATGGTTCGTCGGCTCATCGAGCACGAGTACATTCGGGCGTCTCTTTAAAATCTTACAGAGTGCAAGACGCACCTTCTCTCCTCCGGAGAGCATATCGATGTTCTTAAAGACATCATCCCCGCTGAACAGGAACGCGCCCAGCGAATTTCGAACTTCCGTCTCTGTAAGATTTGGGAACTCGTCCCAGTAATCATCGAGCACAGTCTTGTTGCTGGAATACATCGCCATCTGCTGGTCAAAATATCCGATCTGCACATTCGTTCCGAACCGATACTCGCCGGACAATGCCGGAAGACGGTTCACCAAAGTCTTAAGCAACGTCGATTTTCCTAAGCCGTTGCCTCCAAGGATACCGAGTCTCTCGCCTTTTTTCAGTTCAAAGCTGACCGTAGAAAGCGGATGATCGTATCCGATCGCAAGATTCGATACCATCAAAACATCGTTTCCGGTCTCGGTCTGCGGCTGAAAATTCGCATGGAATGTCTTCGTATCAAAACGATCCGGTGCCTCAATTTTCACCATATGCTCGATCGCCTTCTCCTTGGAATGTGCCATCGACACTTTCGTCGGCTTATTCTTGAAACGGTCGACCATACGCTGCAGGCGCGCGATCTCCTTCTGCTGCGCAGTATAATCCTTCATGAGCTTGCGGTAATTTTCCTTCTTGCGCTCCATAAAGTTCGTATAATTGCCCGGATAGCGGGTCGCCGTACCATACTCAATCTCATAAACCACATCAACGATATTGTCGAGGAACATTCGGTCATGGGATACGACAACGACTGCCTTCGGATAGCTTTTCAGATAACTTTCCAGCCACTCGATTGTCGTGATGTCCAGGTGGTTCGTCGGCTCGTCAAGAAGCAGGATATCCGGCTTGCTGAGAAGCAGCTTGATGAATGCAATCTTCGTCTGCTGCCCACCGGAGAACTCCGACAGAGGTTTCTTGCGCTCCTCTTCGGAGAAACCGAACTTGCGGATCAAGACATCGTATTCCTTCTCGAAATAATATCCGCCGTCCTCCTTGAACTTCTCCTCTAACGCGGTATAGCGCGCCACCTGCTCCTCGGAGTAATCCGTTTCCAGTGCTGCCGCTGCCGCTTCGAGTTCCCGCTTCCGCTGCTCCATCGGCGCAAACACCTTGCGCACTTCTTCCTCAAGCGTGATGGACGGATCGTCAAAAGCGATCTGACGCAGATAACCGATCTGTGGATTGCCCGCCTTCGCGATAAAGACATCCGTATCACTCTCGCCTTTTTCCAGATCCACCTCTCCGTTGATCAGCTTCAAAAGTGTGGTCTTGCCGCAGCCGTTACGTCCGACCACGGCGATCTTCTCTGTATTTCTTATTTCAAAATTAATATCGTGTAGGATGACGTCGTCTGCAAATGCGACGGCTCCATGACTAATCTGATATAACATGATTTCTCCTTGTTCCCACTGTTTCCAATCCGTCTGAATGTGCCATAAAAGTAACTTCCGACCTATCGCACATTGCAAACGTAACAGGAATTCAAATATTTATTGGAATGCCTCCGGCTGCGATGCAAGATAGTTGACGAACTGCTCCGCCGTACGTCCGGAGATTCCTCCGTGGGAAAGCTCCCACTTGTTCGCCTCTGCCTTCAACTTCTCGTCGTCCAATGTCACGCCGGCGCGTCTTGCCAGATTGACGACAATGTCGAAGTATTCCTTCTGCGTTGGCTTTGAGTAATTGATCGTGACACCGAAACGATTAACCAGAGAAAGTTTCTCCTCAACCGTATCAGAATGGTGACGATCGTTGGAATTATCCTGATCGTTGCGGTCATTCCAGCTCTCCTTGATGAGATGTCTGCGGTTCGATGTCGCATAGATTAAGATATTCTCAGGCTTTGTCTCCACGCCGCCCTCGATGACAGCCTTCAAGAACTTGTACTCGATCTCAAACTCCTCGAAGGAGAGATCGTCCATATAAATAATGAACTTGTAGTTACGGTTCTTGATGTCCGCAATAATCGTGGACAGATACTTGAACTGGTGCTTGTAGATTTCGATCATGCGCAGACCGTCTTTGTAATACTGGTTGACGATTGCCTTAATACTGGTCGACTTACCGGTTCCGCTATCACCAAAAAGCAATACGTTGTTGGCTTTCTTGCCCTGCACAAACGCCTCTGTGTTGTCCACAAGTTTCTTCTTCTGAATCTCATATCCGACAAGATCATCGAGCATAACCGTATCCATGTTGTTGATCGCACGGAACGCAATACCGCCCTCCGGCTTCTCATCGATACGAAACGCCTTGTTGAGCCCGAACATACCGACACCAAAATCCTTATAGAATCCCGTCACACCATCGAAGAATTCCTTCTCGTCCTTTGCCGCCTCGAGCTTCTTGCTGAGTGCGCGCACCTTCTCGCTCACGTTCTTGTTGTACATGAGATCCTTCTTATGGATCGCCTTATAATCGGAAATCTGGCTGAAGCAACTGATGCCGAGGTCCTTCTCGATCGGGCCAAAATCATAATCAAACAATGCCTTAAAAATGCGGAAATCATTCTGCACAAGCGCATTCACGCTTCCCTCGCTCGCACCGACCTTCTCGCAGGTCATGCTGAACGGATTCTCGCTCATCATAAGGAAGAACGTCAGGTAATTGTGCCACAGATTGTCATCAAATCCGTAATCTGTTGCTACTTTCAGAATTCGCTTTACCTGTACATTGATATCTCTGACAAGTCCGGTCTTGTTATACTCTCCGGTCTCATATTTTGCAAAAATCTCTCCCATCTGGTAGAGGATGCTGTCCTCCTCCAAATCCCCATACATCAGTAATTGTGAAATTTCCTGATACATCGTATCGCCTCTTTCTTATGTGTATTGTTTTTATTTCCACAAACCTGTCTTATCATAAGTCTGCGGAACTGCTAATCTATGCTATCCTTTCGATTATGCCACACAAATTTAAGATATGCAAGTTTCGTTGCATCGAACGCAATGCTCACAAAAAGGATTCGTCCGTTTGGAAAATAAAAAGAACCCGGACAGTCCTCATTGGAACCGTCCGGGTTTCTTTTCTCTTAACATTTATTTCAGATTGATTGGGCGATACACCGTGTAAGTGTACGTTCCATCCTCGTTCTTCGTGATCGAATCTCCAAATGTTCCTGCAAGTGTCCCATCCGAAGAAAATGCACTTACAGTCTCAACTCCCGCCTCTTTCGGCAACGTGTCCTTGTCGTATTCTGCCTCTCCCGCATTCGTCTGCACATCGAGACCTTCGTTTTCATTTAGTGTGTAGGTCTCCCGAAAGTAAACTTCCGCGTGCTGCTTTAGAAACTCCTGTGCATCCGGTGTTAAAAGATTCTTAAACGATACCATATTATGCATCCATTCCTTTGTCAGGTCATCCTCATCAGACGAAGATTCCGCGTCTGCCGCTTCCTCCTGTGCTTCTGTCCCGCTATCCAAATCCTGTGTGTCTGTCCCGCTGTCCGAATCCTGTGCGTCCTCAGCTTCGATTTCTTGAAAGAACTTTTCTGCTGCGGCATCATCAGCCTTCGACTTATCAAGCGGGATGGTAAAAAGCGCTTTCATTCCGTCATACGATTCGTTGACACGGTACTCCCCGGTCTCTTTGTCCATCGTAAACGCATGCGACTCCTGTCCAAAGCTTTCCACTACGCCGACATACACGCCGATATTTGCAAAAATCTCCAGATTATCACACTCTAAGATCTGGTACTGCACACCATCCTGCTCAAATGCGTAAGCTCCGGCATTCAACGTTCCGTTATTCACATCCATAAAGCTTTTGCCCTTGACCAGTGCGGAGGCACAGAAGATCTGGTAATCGTTGTCCTGCATGCCTGGCATCGGTGATCCGTCTTCTTTTGCGATCGCGAGTACCGCGTATGTCTTCTCCTTGCTGATGCTATCCAAACTGTCCTCCGGTGCAACCGGCATCAGAGCCTTTCCGGATACAAGTCCCATCAGGGTGATGTCATATCCGGCTGTCTTCTGCGTCTCATTGACAAGCACTGCATCCTTACTCTCGAACGCCTTGGCAAGTGCTCCTCCATCCGTAATCTCATCTGCAACCTGCGAAGGCGTGAGGTAGCGGTACGCCGCATACGCGGATACCGATCCCACTGCAAGAATTGCGATTGCAGCCGCAGCAGCTACTCCTGAACGAAATGTTTTATGTTTCATAGTCTGTGTCTCCTTTGCCTTTTCCAAAATCGATGCATTCAGGCTCTCATCTGGAACACAGTCGGAAAGAAGATTCTGTTTTAATAATTCATCCATATCTTTCATGAATAATAATCCTCCAATTCTTTTTCCAACAATTGTCTGGCTTTGTGCAGTCTGCTTTTGACTGTTCCCTGCGGAATCGATAAAAGTTCTGCCAATTCTGCGATGCTTTGCTCCTCCATATAATAGAGAAGAAGCGGGATACGGTAGCGGTCATCCAAAGCATCAATTGCCTTCCAAAGCATGCCTCGTTCCTCATTTGCGACCGCTTTCTCACTCACGTCAGGGGTTGCACCACCTTCCTGCTCAAGCGCAGTCTCTCCAACCTGCGGTGCAATCCGGTTCCGCCACGCGAATTTTCTCACGCGGTTCTTCCACAAGCGGATTGCCACAGACAACAGGTAGCTTTTCGGGTTATCCTCATACCGAATCACTGCCAGCTTCTTCGTCGCCTCAAGAAATGTATCCTGATAGAGATCGTCCGCGCTCCCCTTCTCTTTTGTCAAATGCATACAGAACGAGTAGATATCCTTGCCGTAAAGCTGAATGCATCGTTCCAGTTCCTGAATTGTCATACTGTTTGTTTCCTTTACTTATCGTGAATGTCAGCCCATGCGAATTGCTGACACCAATTGCGGCATTGCGTGGCTGACATTTTGCGGTACATCAAAGATGTATCGCAGTCTGTGCACAGATTATGAAAAACGTGTTCTGTTCGCCTTTCACTTATACATTGTAATAACTTTGAGGGTGGTTCATTTACTGCCTTTATATTTTAAGACGATAAGCAAAAACGTGTGCAGGCAACTAAGAAGCTTACACACGTTTTTCATGTACAATATGTTTTTCAATCTTTTCGCTTTTTCTCAATCATAACAAAGGCAAAAACTGCGACTACAATATATGCAATCAATGCCATCACGGATGACTCAACTCCAAACTCGCCTCCTGTAATGGCAAACGCCTTACTATCAAGCACATAAGACATCACCGAATAGGAATCTGCCTCCTCACCGATCGACAATCCGCCATATTCAACTTCAATATTTTACTCATTAATACTTTCAGCAGAAAATATGTAAAAACAAAATACAATACTCCAGCAACAATATTGCATATGCCTGTTGGTATTTTAATGATTACAAGAACACTTGCCAATAATTGTGCAACAACCTGGCTTACAAGAAGTACCATGATTGCTGCGATGGAACCACCAATTGCTTTCTTTGAACTTATCATAATTACGCTTCCTTTTCTTTTTCATCGTTTACAAAACAGGATAACGCAAAAAGCCCCTCTTTACAAGTCGGCAAATTCAGGTTTGCCGCGCTCAGATTTGAGTTCAAACGGACGATACCGGATATAAAATAATCTATGAAAATTAGCAGTAAGTTTGTCTATAAACGACGGACTTTGAACGATACAGACTTT